>Ga0137308_102691_pt1 | contig 10965 bp, 11 predicted proteins | sample Inofrocosms_June_FD_97181 | JGI IMG/M metagenome (GOLD analysis project Ga0137308, IMG submission 97181) | Mouse cecal microbial communities from Vienna, Austria - N-Acetylneuraminic and N-Acetylglucosamine D2O microcosms_June | ecosystem: Host-associated > Mammals > Digestive system > Large...
CCAGTCAAGCGTGGCAAATGTAATCTACAATTTGCGGAAAAAAATAGAGCCGGACAGTCGCAAACCCACCTACATAAAGACCGTTTTAGGCGTGGGCTACAAGTTTGCTTCCGGGGAATAATAACCAAATAACTGCCGTCCATCACAGCGGCATACCATGACAGGAAATCTGAATAGGTTTCCTGTTTTTTTGCGCCAAAAACCGTGCCAATTTTCCAACTTTGTCGAAAAGTTTTAACAAAAAGTTTTCCAAAACTTTGCCATATTTGCATTTCTCTGCGCAGTAAGGAATAGAGGGGGAAATTTACGCTGTTTTCTTAGAGTTATACCGAATTCTGGATAATAAGGGCAAGCCCCCCAAGCAGACCAAGTTTGAAACCGACAATGAGAAGTTGAGGCAGACCCTACGGAAAGCCCTTGCCGCCGCTGCCGCCTCTGGCTGCTTTTCCTCTAGAGATTGAGCAGTTTACCAAAGAGAAAAACGCCCTTTACAACGAGTACCGGAAAAAGAAAGAGAACGTCCGGGAATTGCAGGCCGTGAAAAGCAATCCTGACAAAATATTGCGGCGTAAGCCGGAACGGGGAAAGGGACGGGAAAACAAACGGCAAACGCCCCTGCATGGGCTATCCACAGTACAGAGCCGCCCGCCGCCTTGTGCATGAGTGCTGCAACTATGATAACGGCAACTGTATCTTGCCGGATAACGAATCGATACTGATTCCCCCCTTACTTATTGCAAAAACCATATTCTCATATTCTAAATCCAAAAAATCTTTTATAGTTGTGTTAGAGCAGCACATATCCGGCGCAGAAAAATACATGTTATAATGCGCTAAAATATTCCGGGGAACCGGAATTGGAATTTTTCCATATGGTAAGCTTCATATCCTGCATTCATTCTGTTACTGTACATGATCCATATCCCACCGTTATCGTAATAGATATAAGAGCTTCATCGGATACCGCCTGCAGATCTATTTATTCATACCACACCGGGGTAAAAATTACATCCCCTCTGCATAAACGACGCATTTTTTACGCAAACGATACACATTAATCCCCAAACAGCATTCTCCATTCAAAAAACGCCTTCCTAAACTCCCTGCCGTGAGCCCTGCCGATCGCTATCTTTAACCCATCACACAGCACAACCTCACGGCTGTTTACGCTTTCAATATATCTTAAGTTGACGATATACGACCGCTGTACATAAGAAAATCCGAAAGGGGACAGGTTTTTCGCTGTTTCAGATATCCGTCCTTCACAAATATACTCACTGCCGTTACGCATGAGATATCTTAATTTTCTTCCGCTTGTCTCAACAAGCAGAAGTTCTCCCAGACTTATCCCGATCTGGATCCCCGAGGTATCCTTACAATAAATGACCTGTTCCTGAATCTTTGTTTTAAAGAACGAATCAAGCGCCTCATCTATTTCTTCCAGATATTTTTTGTCAATATATCTGAAGGCATTAACCTTATATCCGTACCTTGCCATTTCCGTATGTGAAGTTAAAAAGCATATCCTGCACTGGCTTCCGGAAGCCAACAATTTTTCAGCTATCCTGAAGCCATCTTCGCCCTCTGCAAGTTCAATATCCAGAAACAGTAAATCCGCATCCGCGTTTTCCATAAAATCCCTTTCGCTGTCATATGCTTTGATCCGGGCGGAAATATTCTTATCCGCACAGTATTTTTCAATAGCTGCCCTTATCTTATCCCTCCATACCGCTTCATCTTCCACAATACATATCTTCATACCCTGTTCTCCTCCGGGAGCATATTTCTCGGAACAGCAATGCTGATCTTAAACATCGCTTCTCCGTTTTCCGCCGTAGACTCCATATAATATTCACCATGATACTTTTCAACCGTTTCGGCAATGTTTTTCAAGCCAAATCCATGATTCGCCTTATCTGTTTTTGATGTCATAAGAAAGCCTTTTCCGGTGTCTGTTTTTTTAACCGTACTGTTGCTGACAACAATAAAAATTTCTTTCTTATGTTCTATAAGTTCAAGACGGATCTTCGGCGTTGCCGCCTGCACTGCCGCTTCAACAGCATTCTGCAGTATATTTGCCATCAGCGTTGTGATATCAAGCATCTCAAGACCTGTTTTCCCGGTCAGTCTTCCCGATACGGCGAAATCTATCTCCTCCTTTTGGGCCAAATACAAATAATAATTCACAATAACATCAAGAAAACTATCGCCTGTGTGGATCTTCAGATCAAATTCATCCTGTATATTCCAGATCGCATCTATATACGCCCTGACCTCCTCGATCCTGTTTTGATTTGCCAGTTCTCTGAGAACGCCGATATGATTTACCAGATCATGCTTAAAACGCCGTACAGCCATCGACTGCTGCAGCTGATAATCGTACTGCTGCTTCTGCATACTCATAAAAGCTTGCAGTTCCCTGTTCTGTCTGTCTGACAGTATATTTTTAATGGCAAGGCCCAGCGTAAGAAAAATAGAATAGATTGCCCCCGCTATGCTGATAAAAAATACCACATAGGCATCTATACCATACATGGCATGATTTTCGTCAAAGAAGGAAAAAACAAAATTATAGAACATCTGGAAAATACCGCCCTGCACTAAGAGCGCAAACTTATATTTAAATCCTATATCACACAGATAAACGTCATTTTTCTTAAAGAGCCGCAAATATACCAGCAGATATACCAAAAACGAGAGCAGATAGGCAGGCTCCATCCACCAGGATATATCAGCACCTTCCATCCCGCCGCCTATTAAAACAATCTGTATCAGCACGACGCTGAACGTATCGATGATTCCTGTGAAATACATAAGGGCAGCACTCAGTGCGAGCAGATGCCCGAAACTGTCATCGAACAATAAGCATATGGAAAGCACACTCCATAACAGATAGACGATCGGAGAATTTATATCAAAATATGCGTTGAAAGCACCGGCAGACAGCATGATAAAAACGGACGCGCCAACCGGAAGTTTGTTTTTTCTCAGATCTAACCTGAACCCGAAATGTAGTATAAAAAGATATATCAGATAATTCGATATATTGTCTGCAATATAAATCATGGCTGCCTCCCCGCTACTTCTAAATTACTCCGATAAAAGAAGTATACTCCGGATTTCTTTTTCATCGTCACACACCGCCATCTGCATCTTTTTTACCTTTTTTGCATTTCCTTAAGATCATATCGGATTTTTGTTGCTGCCGTGATCATGAAAATAACATATCCTTCCGGGCCCGCAGTGACCTTATGCGGAACACCCGCCCAAGTCTGGAATCATTTTCAGAAATTCCCTCCCCTTTACCGGCGGGTACAGGTCAATACCATGCAGATCAAAAAGAAACAGCCGGAACCATTTCAGAGCCGGCTGCAGAAACTGATTAAAAATACCAAAAAGGGGGTTATGCACGGAGAATGGAATGATAACGATCCTATTGATCGTTGTCTCCGCACCGGGCTCTCCGCTATTCGACAACACTAATGCTGTAAACATTCGTAATCTGTGCAGGATACGATTCTGCGATCGAACCGTCATATTCGATTTCCAGAACATCTCCGGCTTCCGGCTCCGGTGAGGGATTCATATTAGTCACAGGAACGGTTATCCTGTCTGCGCTGTTCAATTCTGTACTTCCTTCAACCGGCTCTACAAGGTAGTAACCCTCATTTATTTCCAGTATAGTTGCCTGAAATGTGACTGTTTCGTCTCCATCCGCTTCTGATCCTCCTCCGCCACCGGATGTTCCGCAGGCAGTGACTGCCAACATCAGACTCAGTATTAAAACCAGCAGCAGTTGTTTTCTCATAGCATATGACCTCCTTATCTTCTTCATGCCTGCCATGTCCCGATCGGGTTTCCCGATCAGCGCAGACCTGTCCGGCTTTTATTTCCTGTTCATAAACTCCCAGTACGACTGCATACTGTACCGGTAATATGCAGCGACCCTTTTCTGGCTCAGCAGCTTCATGTCGCCTATGGCATCTTTGAACATATCCATGAAATCCCGCCGGTCGTTTAATCCCATGTTACCGGCCTCCAACGGAAGGGAAGTAAAACCGTCTAACTTTTTTACACCTGTATGCGCTTCCAACGCCCTCATTTCCACAACAGTCGCAGACCCGGGATTTATCTGGTTGATATGTATGGTCTTTTCAAATTCATCCCCATTCTCATCAACTCCTTTTGCGATCACTATCGGATCGTCCTCTGTTGAATTTTCCGCATACTTGAGATAATAGGACAGTCCTGTACCATTTCCTCCGGTCCACAGCATATCTTCCTCTGTAAAAATATGATAGACCTTTGGCGTGCCCGCCGCATTGTTTACCGACTCCGCAAAACTCTTTCCCGCCGTATTCTGCTGTACTCTTCTTCCTCCCTGCCATGCCGGATATCCCGCTGTTCCTATTCCATTTACGTTCATTTTCCAATCCTCCGCTGTTGTCACTTTTTAATGTCACGACTCCTCCGTCATCCGGAGCCGCCCATGCTCCTTACGGCAGGTTCCGGTCCTGCCGGATGCCTTGCAACAACTCTTTTTATTTATATCGGCAGATAATTCTATTATTTCACCAGAAGGGAATGAAATCCTATTTGAAATGGAACGAAATCTTTTTTCACACCCGGTACGCTTTACACATCCTGCCACCGGAGTTACCCACGTTTACGCCGCCGCTTTTCACAATACTGTGTACACAATTTATCCGTACAGTTCGAGCATTTCAGCGCCTCGTTCGAGACTTCCCAGAACCGCTCGGGAAACAGCATCACACAAAGTTCCCAGACCATCCAGACGGCAAATGCCGTCAGCACAAGGCTCATCCCGTAAAAGCCGCCCATAAATATCAGAGGGCTGAACATCATAAGATGATCCCAGTTAAAAATACGGCAGGTCGTACAGCATCGATTCTTCATGATCAATCTGAACGGGCACCATATCAGCACACAGATCAGATCGCATACATAGAAAAAAACACAGATCAGAAATAGTGCCCTGTCGTCAATAACATGGATATAAAACAACATCCCGATAACCGCGATCAGAACAGCCCACAGGATGAAAACCCTGTAAGCCGCTTTTGTTGTTGAGATAATATACTCTCTCAACTGCGGATCATTGCTTTTACCGTCAGCCGGCACAAACCGTTTGCGAAACAGTTTTTGTGATCCCAGAGGCACGCGGCTGTTTACGGGGATAAGCTGCCAGAGCATATCCGTCATCCATATCCCCCAGAGAATGTGCAGCACCGAAAATCTGTCAAAAAAATTCAGTCCTTCCAACAGTTCAAATGCAGACGGCCTCAGAATGCCGAGAAAGACGCAGCCGGTCAAAACGGCGCATCTCCCGGCCAGCCTTACTATGTATGATCTCCTGAGCGGCGGCATTTTCCTGCATCCCTTCTTAACTTCAAAATATCTTTGTTTATCCATACGGTATTTTCCTGTGTAACATAATCAGATTTTCAACAGAACCAGCTACACTATAACATGTCTTCCTTCTTTCATCAACCGCAGCGATCCAATTTTCCTTTACCTTTTCCTTTACTGATCCTCCTCCATATATTTTATTTCCCGTATATCAAAACAGCCACCGGTTTCCCGATGGCTGATCTTCTCCCATGCACTGTCTGGTTATTTTATACCGTCCGGACAGGTCCCGGGCTTCCCCGTTTTATTGCCGCGATGCTCTCATTTATCTATAAAACTTTCCGGAACTGATACTGGTACGTATCGGAATTCATACTGCCGGCAGCCCCTTTTATCAGCCGCTCTTCCAACGCCCCCGTATCCGTTGCAAATCCGCCATCCTCCACGGCAAACGCCCCGTCCCGGAAGCTGAACTGCGAAGTGAAATCGGGAATCCCCAGATCGCCGCTCATCCTGATCTTTCCTATGATATCCGTCAATGCATCCCTTATCCGCTCTATCTTCGCATTGTCCTTTGTCCTGTTGATCAGACCCGCCGCCTTCTCCGGCAGTCCGCCGATTCTTCCGTCGGGTGTCAGATAAAGGCTTTCCAGAGATATATCTTCCCCGGTGACCCCTTTCAGGTAACGGCGCACCTCCTGCACGTCCGCGGCATACTGGTATAGGCCGGCGGAAAGATTCCCTGTGCTGTCCGCGATCCCTGTATAATACCGGTACATCCTGTCACTGTACTTCTTTTCTATGAGCTGCCGTACCTTCTCCCGAACGGCTTCATCCTCAATCCCTTCCACAGCCACATCGCCGTTGCTCTCAATCTTTACACGCATCCCCTCTATATCGTCCCGGGTAACGCCCATGTCTTCCAGATCCCTGACAAATTCACCCGAAAAGCCGTTTTCCAGTTCCGCTCTCTGCTGTGCCTTTTCAATATCCTTCAGATTGGCAAATATCTTCACATATTCCAGTTCCGCTTCGCTTAAGTCCTTTCCCTCCGCCATATCCTGCAGCAGTTCGCCCACTGTACGTCCGCCTTTGTATTTCTTTTCCTCCGGCAGGCTTTCAAACTGCTTTTGATGGAGTTGTTCCACTTCCTTTCCGTAATTTTTCTCCATCTCCTGCAGAGCGGCATTATATTTATCCTGATATTCCCGCCAGTTCTCATCCTTCCGTCTGTATGCCCCCTGCAGTTCACCGAACGCCTCCCTTACGGCGTCGGTCTTTTCCTGTTCTTTATTTTCGGAAACATGGAAACTGATCCTGTAATAATCATCCGGGGAAACCTCCTCTCCGTTTTCGTTTTCTATTTTGATGCAATATTTACTGGTCTTTGTATCCCAACCGGGGATCGTAAGCGTTTTTCTGCCTTCCTTATCCCACTGTGCCTTCCCGACCTGATTGCCGTATTCATCATACAGTGTAAGGCTGTAATCGCATCCCTTCGGCATATCCATGCGGACCTCAACACTGAAATAATTCTGTAGGGTGCGGTTATAAGGTATCGAAAAGTTATAGAAATCCACATCCTTCTTATCACTCAGGCTCCCCTTTAAACTGCTGGTCTCATCCTTGATCAAAAACCCCAGATCCAGAAACGCACTGCCCTTGTCTTTGTCATAAACCTCATAGGTGGTATGCTGACTTCGGTATGAATTGTTGCCGCCGAGGGTGCAGTGATTCTCCTTCAGTTCCATGTTTTTTTTCAGTTTTCCCTCAAAAAAAGCCCTTGATTCCTTTATTGACATAAGGAATAGCGGCTTATTCCTGAAAGCCGCTCCCCACGCCGGATTTTGCTCGTTTACATTGCTGATTCCCATTGTTTAATGTCCTTTCTTTAAATGTCGGTTTTTATTTCCTGCGGTCCCCTGATCATTCAGGATCATCCATGCTATGCTTTTAAAGCAAATCCGCCTGCGCTACCTCCCTGTATTTCTGTTTTTAATATCGGCCGGAACGCCATATATTCAACCAAAATGGAATGAAATCCTGCCTGACGGGAACAAAATCCTGTTTTTCCTCCGCAGATCGCATCTCTCTCATATTTTCATTCCCCGAAACACCGCTCCCGTGTTCTGCAAAATCGGAAATCCCTATTTTAATTATACTGACTCGTTAAAATATTATAATCAATTCGCTATTGACAATCCTGACATCCCGGGTTATTATGTAGCATGCTACATATAGGCGGGGGGAATTCCGATCGTGGATAAAGCGAAACGCTATTTTAAAAAAATACATAACCAGCTGGAAACCGGCTTTACCAAAGCCTACAAAGAGTACGGCTTAACCGGCACGCAGCTTGATATCCTGCTCTACCTTTCAGAGAACCCCGCCGGGGAAAACACGCTGACGGATATCGCCTCCCACTTTGGCGTAAAACATACCAGCGTTATCCATGTGTTGAAACTTCTCGAAAAGAAAGGCCTGATCCGCAAAAATCCGGTTCAGGGCACCCGCGCCAAACCTATTCTGCTGACCGATAAGGGAGAATCGCTCTGCCGGCAGATCATCTCCAAAATGGAGCGTCAGGATCCCTTACTGGATCAGATTATGTTTGCTGGTCTATCGGAAAGCGACCGGCAGCATCTGGAAAAAATGCTCGGACAGATCTACAGGAATCTGGAATCCGACGCGTTCCGAAATCTGCAGAACTCAAATGTTCCGGAACCGGACTCCCTTAGAAATTGACAGGGATCAAAAATATCGAAATCCGACGCGTTTAAGACTGGCGGAACTCAGAAGTTCCCAAACCGGACGTGTTTGAAAACCAACAGAAAATAAAGAAAGGAAGAATATATTATGCAGAACAAAACAACAGAAATATTCCGGGATGCCCCGGTACCGAAAGCAGTCATCAGCAATGTGGTGCCATCCATCATCAGCATGATCATGGTACTGATCTACAATCTGGCTGACACGTTCTTTATAGGACAGACCAAAAACGCCTACATGGTAGCCGCCATTTCCGTGGCGACGCCGGCGTTCCTTTTATTTATGGCAATCGGCATGCTCTTTGGCATAGGGGGCACCTCCCTGATCTCAAGATCGCTCGGGGAAGGCAAAACAGAAAAGGCGAAGACCACCTCCGCCTTCTGTTTCTGGACCGGTCTCTGTATCGGTATCATCGCGATGGTTGTTATCTTCCTCTTCGCCGAACCGGTGAGCCGCGCCATCGGCGCAAGTGACGATACGGTGGGCTATGCCTCCCAGTACCTGCGCATCGTCTCCACCGCCATCCCGTTTCTGATCGTCAGCAACAGCTTCAGCAATATCATCCGCTCCGAGGGCAAGGCAAACATCGCCATGATGGGCATGCTGATCGGCAACCTGATCAATATCGTGCTGGACCCTGTCATGATCCTCGGATTTGGATGGGACGTTGCCGGTGCTGCTGTGGCAACCGTTCTGGGCAATATTTTTGCAGCCGGCTTCTATATCTGGCACCTGCTCTCCAAAAATACCTCGCTCTCCATCCGCCCCGGATACTATCAGGCGAAAAAAGGCATTGCCGCCGGGGTGTTTGCCATAGGTGTACCGGCTTCGTTAAACAGCATTCTGATGAGCCTTTCCAATATTATCGTCAACAATATCATGATCCATTACGGGGATATGGCGGTCGCCGGACTGGGCGTGGCAATGAAGGTCAATATGATCGTCGTCATGCTCCTGATCGGGCTCGGCACCGGCATCCAGCCGATTCTGGGGTATTGTTTCGGCGCAGGCAATAAAAAGCGTTACATGGCAGTCCTGAAGTTTTCACTGATCCTTGCCTTTTCACTGAGCGCCGTTATGACGGTCATCTGCTACTGCGGCGCCGGCCCTCTGGTACATGCGTTTCTCGAAGATTCGGACGCTTTTTCCTACGGCATGTCGTTCGCCCGCATTTATATTTACTCCGGACCCGTCATGGGACTGCTGTTCGTATTCATCAACGCGATCCAGTCCACCGGCGCCGCGCTGCCTGCCCTGATCCTTTCCATCAGCCGCCAGGGCATTATTTACCTGCCGGTGCTGTTTTTGTTCCACCGCATTTTCGACTCCGCAGCCATGCTCGCGGCGGCGCAGCCCATCACGGACTATCTCTCCACCGCTCTGGCAATCGCGCTGTTTCTGTTCACCTGCCGGAAGTATTTTCCGAAGACAGACAGCAGCCTGTCCGATGAGGGGGACACTGTATCCGGTAATCCGGGATAACCGCATGCCGGGGGGGATCAGCCTACCTTGCCGCCACGTCCTCCTTCAGCCGCGCCCATGCGTCCTCATTCTCTGTATAATAAATGGGGCATTTTTTACCGCCGCAGTCATAATGGCGCAGAATGTGGCTTGTATCCAGACCATAAGCATCCGTCAGCCATGCCAGAAGCCCGATCAGAGAATCATAGGTTTTCTGCGTAAAAGAACCGTCTTCCGACTTATAACAACATTCGATGGAAACCGAATCATAGTTTCTGGTCTGCACCGCATAGGCGATCTCATCTAACGGAACGCATTGAATGATCTCGCCTTCATAGCCTATGATAAAATGAGCGCTGACGCTCGCCTCATGCATATCCTTCTGCTGTTCAAAATAGCTGCGGTTCTGCGCCGCGCTGGTGCCGGGATTTGCCGTATAATGTACAAAAATATCATTTACCTCCGGCAATGCCTCCCCGGGGCGGGAATATTCGTTGACAGGCAGGAAATTCTCCTCCCAGAAAGGATGTTTTGCAAATATATCCGCAGAAAGCCCCTGCACGATCGCGGAAGAGGAGTCTGTGGTCTCCTCCTCTGTCACGGAAACCTCCTGTACATCATTTTCCTGCCCGGCCTCCGATGCTTTTCCCACTTTCAGCAGGATCAGCCAGCCAACCATGATAAAACAGATCGTCCATGCTGCCGCCATCATTCTGCGCTGAAGCATCTGCTTTCTGCGGCGCTTCATAGCTGCTTTTTTTGCCGCCGCAGGATTTCGCCGTCTGCCGGACGGCGCGGAATAAGGCCGCTCTCTTCCTATATCTATAAGATCTACGGATCTGCCGGGTCTTTCAGTTCTTCTTCCGGATGTACTCCGGGTTCTGATGCCTGTTTCATCTATGGATCTGCGGGATCTTTTACCCGCCGCACCTGCTGTCTGGCGCCTTTCCACTCCTATTACGTCTACGGTCCGTCTGGTTCTCCTGCCGGCTGCACCTGCCGGTCTGCGGCTTTCTGCGCCTGTTATGTCTACAGATCTTCTGCTTCTTCCGTTCGCCGCCCCCGCGGGTCTGCGGCTTCCTGCTCCTGTTATGTCTACAGATCTTCTATTTCTTCCGTTCGCCGCCCCCGCGGCTCTGCGGTTCTCTGTCCATGCCGTGTCCTCTGCCCGGCGTTTTTTTGCCTGCGCCGCCCCCGCAGGTCTGCGGGCTTTCCCGCCTCCCGCACCTGCTGTCTGACGGCTTTTTGCTCCTGTTATCTCCAGAAGACTGCAGGGAACTTCATTCACTGCCCGCTGCAGCCTCCTCTGTTCTTCATAATCCACCAGATAAGGATTTCTCCTGACACTGATCACATCGAGATCTC
>Ga0137308_102692_pt1 | contig 10963 bp, 11 predicted proteins | sample Inofrocosms_June_FD_97181 | JGI IMG/M metagenome (GOLD analysis project Ga0137308, IMG submission 97181) | Mouse cecal microbial communities from Vienna, Austria - N-Acetylneuraminic and N-Acetylglucosamine D2O microcosms_June | ecosystem: Host-associated > Mammals > Digestive system > Large...
CATGGTCCGGCGCATCCTTATACATTTCGCAGGGATGGAACAGGTTCTTTTTCCACGCCGTTTCCGCTATTTCAGACGTATCGATATCTCTGTAATCGAGCAATTTCATAAACAGGCCGCTTTCCCTGTCCAGTTTCCCTTTCTCCTCTATTTCCCGGCATATCTGTCCGATGGCCACAGTGATCTCCTCCTGCGACAGTGCCAATATCCTGTTCCGCTCATTTTCCGCCCGGCAGGAGACACAGATTCCGTCAAAATAGATCGTCCTGCCGCACTGCTTACATTCTTTCGCTTCCCTTCTCATACTCAGCCTCCGTCTCTCTATTATTTAAGTGCTTTTTCAGGACAATTCCTCACACACGCAAAACAAAGAATACATTCCGTGCCGTTTTTTCGTTTTCTGGAATTATCCGTCATATCCACATCCATCGAACAAACCTTTTTACATTTCCCGCAAGAAACACATTTCTCCTTATCACACCTGACCCGAAGCAGCGAAAAATAACTCATGGGTTTCAGAAAAATCGTGATCGGACAAATGTATTTACAAAACGCCCGATTATCTTTCCATGCAAATGCCAGCCCGATCCCGATCAAATAATACAATACATTCCCTATGATAAACATTCGGAACATGATCCGCTCTATATTTCCGACATGCATAAGAAACAACGATGCAACAAAGAAAAGCGACGCCGCAAAAGTAATATAACGCAGCCAGCCAATCCTCTTTCTTGGCTGTCTGGGTACCCGATAGGGCAGAAAATCAAGAATCATTGCCGTCCAGCAGGCATAACCGCACCAGCCCCTGCCGAAAACCAACGGCCCGAAGAGTTTCGCAACGGCATAATGGATCGTTGCCGCCTCAAATACCCCGGTAAAAAGATAGTACCAGAAACCTTCGATCTGCATATTCTCCCCGCAGATCAACCCCAAATAAACAAGCATATAGCATCCCACCAGAAGCTGCGCAATCCGGCGGGCATTCCTATATTCCCTGATATACAAAAATATTCCCAGAGAAATCGATATTCCTATGTAACTGAAATTGAACAGATAAAACAAATTATCTTTTGTCAGCCACAACGTCAATGCTATTGTCTCAAACAAGACAAGCATAACTACCGGTAGACAGTATTTTTTCATAAGATTACACCTCCGAATTAAAAATCAGACTATTTCAATCAATACAGCGATGCCGTCAGTACGATTTTTCCCAAAGCAGCCTCCGCAAAAGTGCCTGCGCAGCATTAGAACTGATCAGGTCACAGTCCCTCTCATCCATTGCGATCGGTATCTCCGGCAGATTCCTTTCATTTTCCATTCATCTACCCTTCTGATTCTACCATAACAATCTATTTGATACAAGAAATGCCGCACTCCCATGACGGTATGCGTTTTTCCCCGGTTCTGCTTTTCAAACTCATGTAAAACTTTTTGAATCAAATATATTCCCTGTCAGCGCCGTCCTGCCAACAAAAATTGACAATACCCACACCTTTTTCATCATCCCACATAGAATAATATATAACTTTTTAAAACAAAGGAGCGCTTTTTGTGGAAACCTCGTATCTTTCCCTTGACCATTTATCCTACGCCTACCATGGTATGCACGGGGAGACCTGTGCGCTTACCGATATATCGTTTTCCGTAAAAAAAGGCGAATTTATTGCGATCGTGGGGCCAAGCGGCTGCGGCAAATCCACGCTGTTATCTCTGATCGCGGGACTCCTCACCCCCGAATCCGGAAAGATCCTTTTTCCGATGCTGGAAAAGGACGAGAGCCCGAAGATCGGCTATATGCTGCAGCACGACCATCTCTTTGAGTGGCGCAGCATCTATAAAAACGTGATCCTGGGGCTCGAGATCAATCATCTCTGCATCCCCGAAAAACTTGCTAAAGTAAACAATTATCTGAAAGACTACGGCCTCTGGGACTTTCGTGACAAACGCCCCAGCGAGCTCTCCGGCGGCATGAAACAGCGTGCCGCGCTGATCAGGACGCTGGCGCTGGAGCCCGAACTCCTTCTTCTGGATGAACCTTTCAGCGCCCTGGACTATCAGACCCGCCTGCAGGTATCGGCGGATATCAGCCGCATCATCCGGGCGGAGAAAAAAACGGCGCTGCTGATCACCCACGATCTGTCGGAAGCGATCTCCATCTCCGACAGGGTCATTGTTTTATCAAACCGTCCCGCTTCTGTCAAGATACAGATCCCGATCCGCCTGACACTGCCCGATGACAGCATGTTGGCAGCGCGGAACGCACCGGAATTTAAGACTTATTTCAATCTGTTATGGGAGGAATTGCATGATGACACTGCAGGAACAATATATCAGAAAACATAAACGCAGCCACCGGATGATCTTTCTGGCACGGCTTTGTATCATCGCGGTATTTCTCCTTGTCTGGGAAGTATCCGCGAACACGGGCCTGATCGATCCCTTCTTTTTTTCAAGCCCCTCCAGAGTATGTAAAAGTTTTGTTACCCTGTATCAGGAAAACGGCCTGCTGGGCCATATCGGCATCACGCTTCTGGAAACCCTTTTAAGTTTTTTGCTGGTTTTCGGCATCAGCATGCTGGCGGCAACCCTGCTCTGGTACTCGGATAAGATCTCCGCCGTTTTAGAGCCTTATCTCGTGGTTTTAAACTCCCTGCCCAAGTCTGCCCTTGCCCCGCTGTTTATCGTCTGGCTGGGCACCGGCATAAAGACCATTATCGTGGCAGGCATCTCCGTCGCCGTTTTCGGCGCCATCATCAGCCTCTACACCGGCTTCGCCCTGACGGAACCGGAAAAATGCAAGCTGATCACCACCTTAGGCGGCAGCCGGAAGCAGATCTTTAACAAGGTCGTCCTGCCTTCCAATATCCTGCTGATCTTAAGCACGATGAAAGTCAATATCGGACTTTCCCTGGTCGGCGTTATCATCGGAGAATTCCTTGCCGCAAGGCGGGGACTGGGCTATCTGATCATTTACGGCAGCCAGACCTTCAAGATGTCCATGGTCATCACTTCCATCGTCATCCTCTGTATGATCGCCATGCTGCTTTATCTGATTCTGCAGTTTGCGGAACACTGGTATAAGAAAAGGGTGCTTTAGGGCACCCTTTTACATCCTGTCTTCTATTCTGCCTTGATCAGTAAGTTTATGAATTTACCTGTAAATATTTACACTAACTCCTATTCGCCCGCTTCAGCGGGCACTCAAATGAGCCTTTTTATCTGCCCTTTTCTACCGGCTCACCCGTAAACGGGTCAATGTTCTCTTTTAACGTCATCCGGTCATATTCCAAATCCTCTTTTAACTGGTTTCTATGTACTCTTCGATTTTTTCGCATTTTTACCTACTGTATCGACATAATATCCACGGCACCAAAAATGGCGGTTTTCATACTTGTACTTTAAATTGGCATGCCTTTCAAATATCACCAGCGAACCTTTCCTTTTCAGATATCCCATTATCTCTGATACGCTGTACTTTGGTGGAATCCTTACAAACATGTGTATATGATCCGGACATACTTCTGCCGCTATAATTTCTATTCCTTTCCTCTTGCACAGTTCACTCAGTATATGGGCTATATCTGCTTTTATCTTCCCATATATAATTTTCCTTCTGTACTATTACTTATCTTTATTACTGACCTTTACTGCTCCTGCCATTAAAAATCCAAAGAAGAACCGGTACAAGGAATGATCGCTGCATCTACCTAAAATTCACTTTAAATACTACGCAAAAAGTGCCTAAAATCCAATAGATTCAAAGGATTTTGGCACTCTTTTCTGCGAAGCTGGAAAAGGGACTTGAACCCTCGACCTACTGATTACGAATCAGTTGCGCTACCGACTGCGCTATTCCAGCATTCCCGTATTCATTTTGAACACAAACACTATTATAGTAGGTTTTCAGCGTTTTGGCAAGACATAATTTTATTTTTGTTTTCCGTACCCTCTGAAAAACTCATTCAGCGCATCCAGCACCTTCATCAGAACCGGCATATCCGCCTCATCCAGCTTCTCCAGCACCGCCTCTGTCATCTGATGGTGATACTCCTCATGATGCCGAAACGCCGCAACCCCCTTTTCCGTAAGCTTTACCAGAACCACTCTTCTGTCCTCTTCGCTGCGGTTCCGCTCCACATACATTTTTTTGACAAGATGATTGACCGCTGTAGTCAAAGAGCCCATGGTAATATTCAGCTTCTTTGCCACATAGGACATGTTCCTTCCTTCTTCCAGACCGATCGCTTCGATCACATGCATATCGTTATTCGTGATATCTTTAAATTCATCCGTAATGATTGCCTTAGCTTCCAGTTCCCATATCTCATTCACCAGCTGGACCAGTATATCATTAATTTTTTTATATGCATCTTCCATTGCTTTCCGTTATCCTTTTCTGCTCATAACACAAAATAAAGCTTTTCTTCCTCCGCCGTATTCCGTGCTTTTTCATCCCCGTCCCGATCAAAATAACAAACCAGTTCATAAAATCTGAATTTTTGATGGTAAGAGTATACAATAAAATAATATTCCGTTCAAAAGATTTTTCAGATCAGGGAATCCATCACTTCTTTTACCGTCTCGAGTTTTTCCGCCTTATAGGCATAGGCGCCGCAGAACAAAAGGGCATGTTCCACGTCCCCTTTTGCGGCATTGATCAGCGCATCCGTGATGCAATAGGGTATCTCCGCCGGATTGCAGCTGCGCAGACAGCCGTGGCATGCCGAGTGAGGTATCTTTTCCCCCGCATCTACCCGATCCATAAACGCATTGCGGATTGCTCTTCCCGGCATACCCACCGGACTTTTTACGATAATGATATCCTCTTTCTCGGCCTGCAGATAAGTTTCTTTATAACGGATATCCGCATCACATTCCTCAGTGGTCACAAATCTGGTCGCCACCTGCACCGCATCCGCCCCCAGCGAAAAAGCATGTTCCGCCTGTTCTCTGTTTTCAATCCCGCCTGCTATGGCGATCGGGATCTTTTTCTGATACCGGTCCCCATACTCCTTTACGACCGCAAGGATCTTGCGGATCTCCTCATCAAAGTCACCCGCGCCGTTCTCCAGATAATCCGCAAGCTGCTCTTTTGTAAATCCCAGATGCCCGCCCGCCTTCGGTCCCTCGATCACAAGCAGATCCGGCACCCTGTTATATTTTCTGTCCCAGAGTTTCAGGATCACGCCTGCGGAACGGGCGCCGGACACGATCGGGGCAAGCTTTACTCCGCTTCCGCCTGCCAGTCTTGGCAGTTCCGTAGGAAGCCCCGCTCCGGAAATGATAAGATCCGCCCCGGCATCTGCCGCAGCCTGTACATAGTCCTCATAATGCCGCAGCGCCACCATGATATTAAAACCGATCACGCCCTTTGGCGCAATTTCCCTCGCCTTCTCATACTCCTTTTTGATCGCGCGCAGGTTTGCCGCCACGGGATCTCTGTCAAAATCCGGCTCCCGGTAACCGATCTGGGCGGCGGAAATAATGCCGATACCGCCCTCCTTCGCCACAGCCCCTGCCAGATTCCCGAGACTGACACCGACCCCCATTCCACCCTGTATGATCGGTTTTTCTACTGTTAAATTGCCTATTTTCAACGGTTTTATACCCATGGCACTACCTCTTTTCAGAAAAATCACCCGGTCCGGCCGTCTTTTTCTCATCTTGTCCCAGCCGTTCCAAATCACCCCGCAACATATAAACTATTCTTTTTTATTTTCCGTACCGTCCGGCGTTCTTTACATTCTCCTGAAACGCCGGTATCTGTGCTCCCTGAGTTCCTCTTTTGACAAAGCGCCATAAGTCTTCATAAATTCCAGCATAGCCGCATCCATTTTATCCGTTACAACAGCCAGATTTTCTTTTGTCAACTCTTCCGGCTCCTCAAACACCTGCTCCACAATCTGCTGCTTATACAGGTTTTCCGCCGTCATTTTCATTACCTTCGCCGCTTCCTTTGCCTTACTGCTGTCTTTCCATAGAATACTGGAAAAACCTTCCGGCGACAAAACAGAGTAGATCGCATTTTCCAGAATCCAGACCTCGTCAGAAGTTGCAAGCGCCAGCGCGCCGCCGCTTCCTCCCTCGCCTACTACCACCGAAAGCACCGGGACGCCCAAAGCAGACATCTCATAGATATTGCGGGCGATGGCCTCCCCCTGCCCCCGTTCCTCCGCTTCAATGCCGCAGAAGGCCCCCGGCGTATCCACAAAGCAGATCACCGGCCTTCCGAATTTTTCCGCCTGCTTCATCAGGCGCAGCGCCTTCCGGTATCCCTCCGGTTTCGGCATGCCGAAATTATGAAAAATATTTTCTTTGGTATTGCTGCCCTTTTCCTGCGCGATCACCGTCACCGGCATCCCGTGGAATCTGGCAATACCGCCTACGATCGCCGCATCGTCCCCGTAGTATCTGTCCCCGTGGAGTTCTGTAAAATCCGTAAACAGCGCACGGATATAATCACTGCCGGAAGGCCGGTCGCTTTTTCGGGATTTTTGTACCCGTTCCCATGCCTCTATACGTTTTTTTCTTTTTTCTTCTGTTCCTCCGTCTTTTTTTTCGATGCCTTTTTCTTTATCCGTCTGTTCCGCCGGAGATTTTTTTTGGATATTTTCCGTCATCTCCTGCTTTTTATGAAACTTTATGATCCGGGACAAGGTTTCCTTCTGTGCCTTTCGTTCCACGATCCCGTCCAGAAAACCGTGCTCCAGTAAAAATTCCGCGCGCTGAAATCCCTTCGGGAGTTTTTGCCGGATAGTCTGCTCAATTACCCGCGGCCCGGCAAAGCCGATCAGCGCCCCGGGTTCTGCCAGAATGATATCTCCCAGCATGGCAAAGCTTGCCGTTACGCCGCCCGTTGTGGGATCTGTCAGCACACTGATATATAAAAGTCCTGCTTCGCTGTGTCTTTTCAGCGCCGCCGAGGTCTTTGCCATCTGCATCAGAGAGACGATGCCCTCCTGCATTCTGGCGCCGCCGGATGCCGTAAATATCACTACGGGAAGCCGGTCCTTCGTCGCCCTTTCCACTGCTCTGGCGACTTTCTCACCGACATTTTCCCCCATGCTTGCCATCAGAAACCGTCCGTCACAGACGCCCAGCACAACCTCTTCGCCGTCTATCTTTGCCTTTCCGGTCACCACCGCTTCCTTTAAGCCCGTCTTTTCCTGCTGGAGTTTCAGTTTTTCCAGATATCCTTTGTACCGCATGGGATTTACAGGCCGCATCTCCCTGTCCCATTCCTCAAAGCTGTCCTCGTCCGTAATCATCCTGATCCGTTCCATGGCGGGGACATGATAGTAACCGCCGCACTTGGGACAGATATAATATCCGTTCTCGACTTCTTCTGTCAGAATAACTTTTTTACAGAGGTTACATTTCCGCAGAAGCCCTTCCGGTACCTCGGACTTTTGTTCCTTTTCCCCTTCGTTCAAAGATAGATTCTGACTTTTTTTGAACATATTATCCAGCTTCATATTTTATACTCCTATATATAACGCTCAGATTCATATTTTCATATCACCGCGATCTGCACGGCAATCAATTCCCGCCGCATTCCACACCCGCAGTCCTGTCACTGCGCGGAAATCCTCCGGATAAATTCCACGTCAATATTTCCGTCCAGATAATCCTGATTGTGCAGAATCTCATACTGATAGTCCACATTGGTATCCACGCCCTCGATGATCACCTCACCCAGCGCGCTCTGCATCTTCCGTATGGCTTCCTTCCTGCCCTTGCCCCAGACGATCAGTTTTGCGATCATGGAATCATACCAGACCGGGATCGTATAGCCGCTGTAAACCGCCGTATCGATGCGGATGCCCTTTCCGCCGGGCAGATACATATCCTGAATCGTTCCCGGCGACGGCATAAACCCTTTTTCCGGATTTTCGGCATTGATCCTGCACTCGATGGCGTGTCCCTGTATCCTGATATCCTTCTGGGTAAATTCCAGTTTTTCTCCTGACGCGATCTTGATCTGGGCTTTCACAAGATCCACACCCGTCACCCACTCTGTCACGGGATGTTCCACCTGAATACGGGTATTCATCTCCATAAAATAAAAATGATTTTCCTTATCCAGCAGAAATTCAATGGTTCCGGCGTTTACATAGCCTGCCGCCTTCGCCGCCTTCACTGCGGCCTCTCCCATCTTCTCCCTGAGTTTATCCGTCAGTACCATGCTGGGCGCTTCCTCGATCAGTTTCTGATGATTCCGCTGGATCGAACAGTCCCTCTCTCCCAGATGCACTACATTTCCGTAATTGTCCGCCAGAATCTGGAATTCGATATGGCGGGGATTCTTGATCAGACGTTCCAGATACATCCTGCCGTCCCCGAAAGCCCCCAGCGCTTCCTTCTGTGCTGTCCGGAAGGCTTCCTCGAAATCCGCCGGATCATACACTTCCCGCATTCCTTTTCCGCCGCCGCCGAGAGCCGCCTTTATCATCATCGGATAACCGGTCTTTTCTGCCGCCCCGAAAGCTTCCTGCCAGTCCTCCAGCGCTTCCTCCGTCCCTGGAACCACCGGGACGCCTGCCTCCGTCATTGTCCTTCTGGCTTCCTGTTTATTGCCCAGTTTTTCAATGACTTCCGCAGCGGGCCCGATAAAGGTAATGCCGCACTGTCTGCACAGATCCGCAAACCTGCTGTTCTCCGACAAAAATCCGAACCCCGGGTGCACCGCATCCGCTCCCGAGACCACCGCCGCGCTGATAATGCGCTCCATACTCAGATAGCTTTCCGAGGCAGGCGCCTCCCCGATACAGATGGCTTCGTCCGCCAGCTTTGCGTGAAGCGCCTCCCGATCCGCCTCCGAGTATACCGCCACCGTGGCGATCCCCATTTCCCTGCAGGCGCGGATTATGCGCACTGCGATCTCTCCTCTGTTTGCGATTAAAATTTTCTTGATCACTTTGATGCTCACATCCCTTTCAGCCTATCATAAAAGATAATTCCGCACTGACCACCACTTTGCCGTCCACGCTGGCAATCGCCTCCCCGATCCCCAGCGGCCCTTTCTGTTTGATGATCTTTGTCTCCAGACGAAGTTTATCCCCCGGCACGACTTTTCCGCGGAATCTGCAGTTTTTAATGCCGCCGAAATAAGCGGTCTTTCCTTGATTTTCCTCAAGGCTTAATATCGCCACCGCGCCTGCCTGCGCCAGCGCCTCCAGTGTCAGTACCCCCGGCATCACGGGTTCCGCCGGAAAATGTCCCGCAAAGAATTCCTCCCGGTAGGAAACGCACTTATACCCCACCGCATACTGTCCCGGTTCATAGTCCTCTATATAGTCGAGCAGTAAAAAGGGATGTCTGTGGGGAATGATCTCCTGTATCTGTTTAATGTCCAAATGTTTCATTTCATGCTCCTGTTTTCGGTGATTTTATCTGATCTTAAACAGCGGCTGTCCGAATTCCACCGCCTGCCCGTTCTGAACAAGCACTTCCGTCACAACACCGTCGTATTCGCTCTCAATCTCATTCATCAGTTTCATTGCCTCTACGATGGCAAGCGTCTGGCCCTTTTTGACGGAATCTCCGACTCTCACAAAGGCTTCTGCCCCTTCCTCCGGCGCCGCATAGAAAATACCCACCAGCGGACAGGTGATCACCTGATCTTCTGCCGCCTCCTGTATCTGTTCCGATACCTCAGTCTGTACCTGCACACTGCTCACCTGCACGGTCTCGGGCTTTTCCATGTGTATCTTCACACCGGATTCCTCATACTCGAATCTGGAGAGTCCGGAATGAGATACCGCTTCAATGAGTTTGATAAGATGCTCCATTTCCATAGATGATCGCTCCTGTATAAATTTTATATTCTATTCTTTATATTCTTTCAAAACAAGGGAGGCATTATGACCGCCGAACCCGAGGGAATTGCTCATGACATAATGAAGTTCCTTCTCCACCGGCGCTCCCAGTGTATAATTCAGATCGCATTCTTCCTCTGTTTCCGTTGTTCCCATCGTCTGGTGGACAAAGTGATCCTGCAGGCTCTTGACGCAGACGATAAACTCCACCGCGCCTGCCGCGCCCAGCAGATGGCCGATCATGGATTTTGTGGAATTGATCTGCACCTTCTTCGCCGCTTCCCCGAATGCCAGTTTGACCGCCCTTGTCTCAAACAGATCGTTATGGTGGGTGCTGGTTCCGTGGGCATTGATATAGTCGATCCGGGAAGGCTCAACCTGCGCTTCCTGCATCGCTATCTCCATCGCCTTCGCCGCACCGCTGCCGTCCTCCATCGGCGCCGTAATATGGTAGGCATCACCGGTCGAACCGTAGCCCGCCAGTTCCGCATAAATATGCGCCCCTCTTTTTTTCGCGTGTTCCAGCTCCTCCAGCACCACGACGCCGGCGCCTTCTCCCAACACAAAGCCGTCCCGCTCTTTGTCAAAGGGAATGGATGCCCTGAGAGGGTCTGAGGATTTGGAGAGCGCCGTGAGGCTGGAAAATCCCGCCACACCGGTAGGACAGATACTGCTCTCCGTGCCGCCGGCAAGCATGATATCCGCATCTCCGTACTGAATGGCGCGGAGCGCGTCTCCGATACAGTTGGTGCCGGTCGCACAGGCTGTTACCACATTGGTACATTTTCCTTTCAGTCCAAGCTGAATGGAAATATTGCCCGCCGCCATATTGGAGATCATCAGAGGCACCATCAGCGGATTTACTCTGGCAGGCCCTTTTGTCAGTATCTTCTCATACTCCCGCTCCACTTCCTGCAGGCTGCCGATCCCGGAACCGACGATCACACCGGCTCTGAACGCATCTTCCTGTTCCATATTCAGCCCCGCATCCTCAAAAGCTTCCTTTGCGGCCGCCACCGCATACTGGGAAAATGGTTCCATACGCCTTGCCGCTCTTGCGTCCATATGTTCCTTTGCATCGAAACCTTTCACTTCCGCCGCCAGTTTCACTTTATAGTCTGCGGTATCGAATTTCGTGA
>Ga0137308_101474_pt1 | contig 10958 bp, 11 predicted proteins | sample Inofrocosms_June_FD_97181 | JGI IMG/M metagenome (GOLD analysis project Ga0137308, IMG submission 97181) | Mouse cecal microbial communities from Vienna, Austria - N-Acetylneuraminic and N-Acetylglucosamine D2O microcosms_June | ecosystem: Host-associated > Mammals > Digestive system > Large...
TCGCCCTGCTGTCCGGGGCATTGATGAGCGTTCAGGGAGTATTCAATACAGAGGTGACGAAAGGCACCAGCATGTGGGTCAGCAATAGCTGGGTACAGTTTTCAGCGCTGGTAATCTGCCTTGTAAGCTGGTTCTTTACGGACCGGTCAAGTTTTGCGGGGATCCTGCAGGTACAGCCCAAGTATATGCTGCTGGGCGGCGTCATTGGGGCGTTTATCACTTATACGGTCATAAAGAGCATGGATGCATTAGGGCCAGCGCAGGCGGTGATGCTGATTGTCATATCCCAGTTGGCGGTGGCCTACCTGATAGAGGTGTTCGGCCTGTTCGGCGTGGACAAGCAGCCTTTTTTGTGGCGCAGGGTGATTGGGATGGCAGTCTGTATTGGCGGGATTATCCTGTTTAAATGGGAATCCTGATAAAAATATGAAAACTTTCTCAATATTTTTGAAATACTCTTGTAATAAATCCCAAATACCGTTACAATAGAAAAGATTCGTGGATAAGGCTTTCCCATTCTTGCCATTCTGGATCCTATGCCTATAGAATTGGGGCAGGTGTGCAGCATAATGCAAAGAATGGAGGAAAGCATGGAAAAGAAAACCATATATTTTATAATAGCGCTGGCGGTATTTGCCATGGCAGGCGGGTGCAAAGGCAGGGAGCCGGAAGGCTTTTTCCTGACAGATCATGCGGAAGTGGCAGGCAGTGGTTCCGGGGATGCGTCCCAGCCCAAGGGCGGTTCTGAGGATACTGCCCAGACGGGCGGCGGTCCCGGGGATGATGCCCAGGCGCAGGTGATCTATGTGCAGGTAAGCGGCGCAGTGGCAAAGCCGGGGGTCTATGAGCTGAACGAGGGCAGCCGTATTTTCCAGGCCGTGGAGCTTGCCGGGGGCCTGACGGAGGAAGCTGACGGCAGCGCCGTGAACCAAGCGGCAGCCTTAAGCGACGGGCAGATGGTGTATATCCCAAGGCAGGGGGAAGAACCAAGCCAGGGGGCAGCCAGCCCAAGCGCAGGCCAGGCGGACGGCAAGGTCAGCCTGAATACTGCCACAGAAGCAGAATTAATGGCGCTGCCGGGAATTGGCGAAGCCAAGGCAAGGAGCATCCTTGCGTGGCGGGAGCAGCACGGCGGATTTAGCCAAATTGAGGATTTGATGAAAATAGAAGGAATCAAAGATGGTGTTTTTTCCAAAATAAAAGACAGCATCAAAGTTGACTGAGGTGTAAATTATGGCGAAGAAAGTTCTTGTAGTGGATGATGAAAAGTTAATCGTAAAGGGAATCCGGTTTAGCTTGGAGCAGGACGGCATGGAGGTGGACTGCGCCTATGACGGCGAAGAAGCCCTGCGGCTTGCCACAGCGCAGAATTACGACATGATACTGCTGGACCTGATGCTGCCCAAGATGGACGGGTTTGAAGTATGTCAGCACATACGGGAATTTTCTTCCGTTCCGGTCGTCATGCTGACGGCCAAAGGGGACGACATGGACAAAATACTTGGGCTGGAATACGGGGCGGACGATTACATAACGAAGCCATTTAACATCCTTGAGGTAAAGGCAAGGATTAAGGCGATTATGCGCAGGACTTCCCCCAACCAGCACGGGAAAGAAAACCCCAAGCTGGTGGAGGACGGCGACCTGAAGCTGGACAGCGAGAGCAGGCGCCTGTTTATCCTTGGGAGGGAAATCAATGTGACAGCCCGGGAGTTTGATTTATTGGAGCTTCTGGTCCTAAACCCCAACAAGGTCTACAGCCGGGAAAAGCTTTTGAACCTTGTATGGGGCAGCGACTACCCGGGGGACGTGCGTACGGTGGACGTCCATGTGCGCCGCCTGCGGGAAAAAATTGAAGCGAACCCCAGCGAGCCGAAATATGTGCATACAAAATGGGGCGTAGGGTATTATTATCACGGTTGACAGTAAGGGAAGACGATGAAAAAGCTGAAATTTATACACAGCCTGAAATTCCGGCTGTTCCTTTTGGTGGCATTGGCGGGGATTCTCCCCAATATTGTGCTCAGGGTGGGGATTCTGCTCAGCTATGAGAGCCGTGCAGTGTCCAACCGGAGCATTGACGTGCTGGGGCAGGCTAAAATTCTGGGCAACCAGGTAGTTACATACGACTATATGAAGGACACTTCCTTGGAAGTCATCAATGCCCAGCTTGAAATGCTTTCCACGATTTACGACGGCCGGGTCCTGATTGTCAACAGCAGTTTCCAGATTGTCAAGGACACTTATGAGCTGGACACCGGGAAAACCATTATTTCCGAGGAAGTGGTAAAAAGCTTCCAGGGGGAGGAAATTAACAAGTACGATTCCAAGAACCGTTATATTGAATTGGCTATCCCCCTGAAAAAAGAAGGTATGGAGCAAAGCCTTGGGGTGCTTCTGGTAAGCGTTTCCACAGACAGCATTATGCTCAATTATGACTACTTAAAGGACAATGCGCTGATCCTTGAACTGGCAAGCATGGTGATTATCCTTGGGTTTGCGCTGTTTTGGTCAGGGCGTTTGGTGCGCCCCTTTGGGAAACTGACGAAATATTTGGAGGGGGTGCAGGCGGGGGACGAGGAAACCTTGATGATTTCCGATTATACGGAAACACAGGCCATTTCCGACGCCTTCAACGAACTGTGGGGCAAGATGCGGGTAATTGACGACTCAAGGCAGGAATTTGTGTCCAATGTGTCCCATGAGCTGAAAACCCCGCTGACGTCCATGAAGGTGCTTGCCGATTCCCTGCTGGCCCAGGGGGATGCCCCAGTGGAGCTGTACAAGGAATTTATGGGGGATATTGCAGAAGAAATTGAACGGGAAAATAAAATCATCAACGACCTGCTTTCCCTTGTGAAAATGGATAAGGCGGCAGGAGCCTTAAATGTTTCCGTGGTGAATATCAATGAGCTGCTGGAACTGATTTTAAAACGCCTGCGTCCCATTGCAGAAAAGCAGAACATTGAGCTGGTGCTGGAGAGCTTCCGGCCAGTCAGCGCAGAGGTGGACGAGGTCAAGCTTTCCCTTGCCCTGAATAACCTGGTAGAAAATGCCATTAAGTACAACAAGCCGGAAGGGTGGGTGCATGTGTCCTTAAATGCGGACCACAAATATTTCTTTGTCCGGGTAGAAGATTCTGGGATTGGCATACCGGAAGAAGCATTGGAGCATATTTACGAGCGGTTTTTCCGTGCGGATAAGTCCCACTCCCGGGAAATTGGCGGCACGGGCCTTGGGCTTGCCATTACAAGGAATGCCGTCCTGATGCACCGGGGCGCCATCAAAGCGCACAGCAAGGAAGGGGAAGGCACAGTATTTACCGTCCGGATCCCATTGATGTATATTGTGTGAGCAGGAAGGAGGCTGGGATGAGAAGGGGAACACAGAACTTATGCATCCTGCTGGCGTTCCTGCTGGCAGCGGGCCTTACAGGATGCGGAAAGGGCCGGGAGGATTCCTCCGAATATTATATTTTTTATGTGAATAAAGAAAATACGAAAACGGTTGCAGTCGGCTATGAGCCAAAGGCAGAAGATGACAAGGGGCAGATACAGGAATTTTTGGAAAAGCTCCTGCAGAGAGAGGACCATAAGGATTACCGTCAGGCAGTCCCGGAAGAAGTGAAATTGGAATCCTGGAAGCTGGAAAATGCCCAGCTGTACCTGTATTTTAACAACGAATATATGGAAATGGACAATGTGAGCGAGGTATTATGCCGCGCCGCCGTTGTGCGGACGCTGGCGCAGGTAAAAGGGGTAGAGTGCATTTCTTTTTATGTGGGGGATTCCCCGCTGGTGGATGGCAGCGGAAACCTGATTGGCCTGATGACGGGGGAAAGCTTTATTGAAAACCCGGGAGAGCAGATCAATACCATCCAGACCGCCAGCATTACCCTGTATTTTTCCAACCCGAATGGGACGGCGCTGATCCCGGAGGTTCAGGAGGTGCATTACAGCAGCAACATTTCCTTAGAAAAACTGGTGATGGAGCAGCTTCTCCATGGGCCGGAGGGGAAAGGCAAGCGGGCAGCAATCCCGGAAGGGACGAAGCTGGTAAGCGTGTCGGTGCTGGACGGGGTAGGGTTTGTGAATTTAAACGAGGGGTTCCTTACCCAGAATTATGAGATTGCGGAACCTGTGGTGATCTATTCTATTGTAAATTCCCTGGCGGAGCTGCCCAATATCAATAAAGTGCAGATTGCAGTGAATGGGGACAGCACCATCACTTACCGGGAAAAAATGAAGCTGGAAACCATGTATGAGCGGGATTTGGACTATGTGGATGAAAAGGCCCGCACACAGGAGGAACAGCGGGAAGAAGAAACGGAAACCGTGATTATAGAGGAGGAGGGACCAAATGGCTAACCGGGCAGCCGTATGCCTGTCAGCTTCCTTCATACTGGGCACCCTGTCCGGGGAGCATGGGGGATTCTTGTTCCCAGCCCTGCAGTTGTTGTTCCTGCTTTTTACCAGTGTTGCTATTGCAAGGGGGCAGGAAGGGGCAGGGAAGGCAATCCTGTCCCGCTGCCTGTGCTGTACCCTTGCCTTTGGGCTTGGGCACTGGCATTTTCAGGCAGAAACAGGGGTGCGGGACAGGCTGGAAGCCGCCCTTATGGAAGGGGAAACAATTACCGTACAAGGGACAGTCCAGAAAAAAGAAGACAGGCCAGAACAGTGCTTATATACGCTGGCAGACACTTATGTGCTTGCGGATGGCAGCGCCTATCCCAGCTACCAGGTGTTTGCCTACAGTTCTCAAATGCATATCCAGCCGGGGGATACAGTAACATGTACCGGAACGTATGCACCATTCCAAATTTCCCGCAATGAAGGGAATTTCGACGAAAAACAATATTTCCAAAGCAAAAAAACTGAATTCCGCCTGTATGCCGAAGATAGTGTGCAGGTAGTCCAGAAGGGCGGCGGTTATGCATCAGCCCTTGGGAAGCTGCGCCAAAAATTCAGGGATGTGTACCAGGCCTGCATGGGGGAAAAGCAGGCGGGGCTTTTGGCAGATATGGCGCTGGGGGATAAGTCCCTGTTGGACGGGGAGTTGAAAGATTTGTACCAGAAAGCGGGGATTTCCCATATTTTGGCAATCTCTGGCCTGCATGTTTCCCTGTTTGGGATAGGGTGTTACCGGCTGCTGCAGAAAATCTTATTCCCAGGCAAACTATGCGCCCTCTGTTCCATCGGGGCTGTGATAAGCTTCGGCCTGCTGTCTGGAATGGAAATTTCCACCGTGCGGGCAATCTGCATGTTCTGCCTTGGGATGGCTGCCCGGGCAATGGGTTATAGTTATGATTCCGCCACTGCCCTTGGCGTCAGCGCTATGGTACAGGTATGGGGGAACCCATTTGTGCTGGGTAATGCCGGGTTCCTGTTTTCCTATGGGGCAGTCCTGGGGGTGACTGTGGCTGCAGGGATTTTAAAGGAGGTATTTTGGGGAAGGAAGGCGGGCAGGGAAGGGCATCAGGAGGAGCCCGGAGGGTTCTTTTGGGAGAAATGGGTGGGGAAATTACTGGAAACCATGTTTTCCAGTACCTGCATCCAGCTTACCACATTGCCCCTGTCCTTATATTTTTATTATGAGGTGCCCTGCTACAGCATTTTGGCAAATGGGCTGATCCTGCCGTTTCTTGGCCCTATCCTGTCCATCGGCCTGCTGGGAGGGGCTGCAGGGCTCTGTTCCCTCCGGGCCGGGTACATGATCCTTACCCCGGTGGGCTGGATGCTTTCTTTCCATGAATTGGCCTGCCGGGGCATTTTAAGCCTGCCGGGAGCCGTCTTTGTGGCTGGGGATCCGGGGCTTGCCTTGGTTTTCCTGTATTATGGGGCATTGATTTTTGTGCTGTACCTGCTTTCGGGAGGGGCAGGGCGGAGGTGGCTTTTGGGCGTTGCGGCAGCTCTTGGGATGCTGCTGTTCCTGCGGGAACCTCAGGGGTTTGGGATCCATGTGCTGGATGTAGGGCAGGGGGACGGAATTTTTATCCAGACAGAAGAAGGGGAACATTTCTTTATAGATGGGGGGAGCAGCGACGTAAAACAGGTTGGCAAGTACCGGATTCTGCCGTTCCTGAAATCCAAAGGCGTTGCTTCTGTCAAGGGGTGGGTAGTATCCCATGCAGACCAGGACCATGTAAGCGGGCTGGAGGAATTGCTGGAATCAGGCTATCCCATTGAATATCTGGTGGTAGCGGAAGGGATGGCGGAGGACGAGGGAGCCGGACGGCTGCTGCATTTGGCAAGGAAGGCAGGATGCAAGGTGCGCTATGTATCCCCGGGGATGGAATTTGGGGTGGGGCAGGCGGTATTTACCGTCTGGCATCCAGAAGCCGGGGGACAGGGGACAGAAGGGGATGGGGCAAGCTGGGGTAAGAGCCTGGGGGATCCAGGACCCGGCAAGAAAACTGCAGGGGAAACGGTAGACAGGAATGGGGCTTCGCTGGTGGTTTCCTTGGAATATCAGGGATTTACCGGGATGTTCACCGGGGATATAGGGGCTATGGAGGAACAGCGGCTGGCAGGGAGCCAGGATTTTTTGGCATGGCTGGGCAAAAGGGGCGGTAAGGGCATTGATTTTTATAAGGCAGCGCACCATGGATCCAATGGCTCCAACAGCCAGGGGTTTTTGGAAGCCCTATCCCCAAAGGCAGCCGTGGTTTCCTGTGGGAGCAGGAATCCCTATGGGCATCCAGGAAAAGAGGCATTGGAGCGGTTCAGGCTGGCAGGGAGCCGGATATTCTGCACGGCGGAGCTGGGGCAGGTATCCTTTTGGCTGCGGGAAGGGGATGTCCGGGTGCGGTGGTTTTTGCCAAAATCTTAGGAAATATGCAGGTATAGGGAGAAAACAGTAACATTGCTAAGCGGGTTATGCTATAATAACATAACCACGCTAGTACCCCATCCAGATAGGAATCAGACTTGTTCCCTGCCTGCTCCGCACCATTGTGTCGTTAAAATTTCTAGACGATGCCACCGCATCGCCGTTGAAATTTTGCCTAGCACTGGCACGAATCATGCGAAGCACAAATCTAATTCCTGTCTGGATGGGGTACTAGGATACTTCTGGAAGGCATGGCAAAAGGTATTTTGGCAAATCATGCGGCTGCAGAAAGAAAGGATTTGGAAGATATGTATGAAATTGAAACGGAAGCTGGGGAAGAATCTGAGGAACTTAAGGGGCAGCCTTTCAATGCAGAAAAAATACGGGTGGACCAGCAGATGCTTTCGGTAAAATATATGCTGGAGCTTATGGAGGATGGACTAATTGAATTAAATCCAGGTTATTACTCCGGCATTTAACCGCCGGAGTAATATCAAAGGCATCGGGTATGGAAAGACAATAAGAGGAAATCATTATTGATTGAATCATTAATGCTTAGGATTCCCATACCGGCATTTTATTTTTATTCTATAGGAAAGACCTTGTCACGCTAAAGCGTGAAAGTATCTCTCCTATAGAATAAAAAGCTTTTATCGCACTGCGGCAGGTATGAAATCTGTCGCAAAGCGACCCGCCGCAGGCGGAGAATCCTGCTTTGCAGGATTCTTTGTTCTGAAAATGAGGATGGGAAATATCAGGTGGTTGACGGCCAGCAAAGGCTGGCGATGATACAGGAATTTGTCCAGGGGAAGTTCCATCTGTCGGGCATGGAATTTTACCTCCCCACGGCAACTGGCTTTGGCATTACTTATGTATTGCCAATTATTGTCCAGGCATTAGTGGCTTCAACATTAGAAAACTCTGTTTTAATTGTGGAAAACCCAGAAGCACATCTGCACCCTCTAAGCCAGTCTAGTCTGGGGAAATTTTTGGCTTTGGTTGCATGGAGTGGAGTTCAGGTCCTGGTAGAAACACATAGCGAGCATATCATTGCCGCACCCTTTTGGCGCCCTAATCCTATCAAGCAAAAAGCAGGATACTGCCGCCTTCCCGGCAATATCCTGCTCTGCCTGTATGTTTCAATTGTAAAAATCAGCCTGACTAAAAGCGTGTTTGGGAATTGTGCCGTACATCCCGGGAAAAGCAATTTCCAAACAGGCTCTATTTCTCTCCCGTGCAGTTCATATCGGTAAAGCTGCAGGTTGTGTCGTCTTCCTCAGTGGTGCAGTTCATATTCGTAATGCTGCAGGTGCTGTCGTCCCCGCCATCCCCAATACAATTCATGTCGTTCAGCCCGCAAGTGGTGTCGTCATCATTTGTCATGCCGTTCATGTTTGTGATATCTAAATTTTTCTTCTCCATGTAATCCCTCCTATTGGTTTTGTTTGCCTTGCATAAAACCCCTGCTATGGATTTATTATATCCTTATTTTTGGGCAGTTACAAGTGGAAAAGGAAGGTTTTTGACACATGGCATGAAGTGTACAAGGTTACGGTCCGCACACATAGTGTTCACAGTAATGGTAAAAAGGCTGCCCATGGCGCACAGGGAAAATAACCATTGCATTTTCCGAAAAAGACCGATATAATTGAACAGAATAAGAAAAACAAGGAGGGATATTGCCATGCAGCATATGATTAATACAAAAATAGAAGATTTCAAGGTATCTGCATTTTCAAAAGGGGACTTTATTGAGGTAACGCAGGAGGATTTACTGGGCCATTGGTCAGTCCTGTTTTTCTACCCGGCGGATTTCACCTTTGTGTGCCCTACGGAGCTTGGGGACCTTGCAGACCATTATGGGGAATTCCAGAAAGAGGGCTGTGAAATCTATTCTGTGTCCGAGGATACCCATTTTGTCCACAAGGCATGGGCAGACGCGTCTGACACCATCAAGAAAATCCAGTATGTCATGCTGGCAGACCCGGCAGGGGTATTGGCCCGTCAGTTTGGCGTATTGGCAGAGCAGGAAGGGCAGGCGCTGCGGGGAACCTTTATCCTGAACCCGGAAGGGGTAGTGAAAGCATACGAAATCCACGATATGGGAATCGGAAGGAACGCTGCGGAACTGCTGCGGAAGGTACAGGCAGCGAAATTTGTAGAGGAGCACGGGAACCAGGTATGCCCGGCCAAATGGAAGCCCGGGGAAGAAACCTTAAGCCCCAGCTTGGACTTAGTAGGAATGTTGTAGGAGGGGCGTATGGATATCAACCAAATTTCTTCCCAGAGCAGCCTGATGACGCCGGAGTTGGAAGGACAAATTAAAGGGGTGTTTGGGAAACTGGAAGGGGAAGTTACCCTTGCCTGCGTGATAGACCCATCCGATGGCGTCTCTGTGGAAATGGCTGAATTGGTACGCCATATTTCAGGGCTTTCCGATAAGGTTTCCTGCCAGCTTTACGGCAGGGAGGAAGCAAAGGAAGCACTGCCGGAGCTGGATGCGTCCCTGCTCCCCGCCACCGCCCTGTACAGGGATGGGAGCTATACGGGGATTGCTTTCCACGGGGTGACAGGGGGGAAGGAGATGAACTCCCTGATTTTTGCCATTTATAATGCGGCTGGCCCCGGGCAGGAAATGGAAAAGCGGATTAAGAAAAAACTGGACAAGCTTACCCATAAAAATGAAATCAAGATTTTTGTTTCCCTGTCCTGCCACCATTGCGCACAGCAGGTCATTACCTGCCAGAAAATGGCGGCAGAGTGCGGGGCAGTCGAAGCGCGGATGATTGACGCAAGGCTCTACCCGGAACTGGTGGAGCAGTACAAGATTGAGCGGATTCCCATGACAGTCATCAATGAAAAGGAAGTGCTGTTAGGCAGCAAGAACATGGATGAAATCTACCAAATCCTCCGCACCTACAAATAAGGTAACAGAATGAAAAGTATTGAGGAAGATATCAGGAACAGGGATTTCCAGCCAGTTTATTTGCTCTATGGGGAAGAATCTTACTTAAAGCGCCAGTACAGGCAGAAGCTGAAAGAGGCTTTATCTGCGCAGGGCGATACCATGAACTGCGCCTGTTTTGAGGGGAAAAACATAAGCCCCGGGGAACTGATCGATTTGGCGGAAACCCTCCCGTTTTTTGCGGATTACAGGCTGATCCTTGCAGAAAACAGCGGTTTTTTCAAGAAATCCTGCGAGGAGCTGGCCGACTACCTGAAGCAAGTGCCGCCCACCACCATATTTGTGTTTGTGGAGGAGGAAGTGGACAAGCGGGGGAAGATGTACAAGGCGGTGAAAAAGGCAGGCCGGGCCGTGGAGTTTGCAAGGCAGGCGGACGCTTTGCTGATGCAGTGGGCTTTAGGCCGGATGAAACGGGAAAATAAGAAAATCACCCAGAACGCCATGCAGCTTTTTCTGGAAAAAACGGGGAATGACATGGAAAATATTGACCGGGAGCTGGAAAAGCTGTTTTGCTATACGCTGGGCAAGGATGCCATTACGGCGGAGGATGTGGAAAACATCTGCACCGGGCAGACCACAGGAAAGATTTTTGAAATGGTGAACCATATCGCGGAAGGGCGGAAGAAGCAGGCGCTGGAGCTGTACTATGATTTGCTGGCGTTGAAGGAGCCCCCCATGCGCATCCTTTTCCTGGTGGCAAGGCAGTTCCAAATCCTGTTCCAAGTCAAGGAATTGGGCCGGCAGGGGCATGACAGGAAATTTATTGCCGCAAAAGCCGGGATCCCGGAATTTTCCGTAAACCGGAACCTTGCCCAGGCAGGGAGGTTTACGCTGGAAGGGCTGGAATCTGCCGTGGCAGGCTGCGTGCAGGCAGAGGAGGATATAAAGACCGGGAATATGGACGCCCAGATGGCTGTGGAGCTTTTGGTTGTAAGCAGCGCAGGGGGGGGCTTTGACCCTCGCGGCAGTCGCCAAATGTCTGCAAGCAGCCACTTGGCTCGTTGCTCGCGGGAATAAAAAAGAAGCCGGCTGACGGTACCGGCTTCTTTTTTTCTTCTATAGAAAAGACCTTGTCACGCTAAAGCGTGAAAGTATCTTTCCTATAGAAGAAAAAAGCTTTTATCGCACTGCGGCGGGTATGAAATCTGTCGCAAAGCGACCCGCC
>Ga0137308_102693_pt1 | contig 10951 bp, 11 predicted proteins | sample Inofrocosms_June_FD_97181 | JGI IMG/M metagenome (GOLD analysis project Ga0137308, IMG submission 97181) | Mouse cecal microbial communities from Vienna, Austria - N-Acetylneuraminic and N-Acetylglucosamine D2O microcosms_June | ecosystem: Host-associated > Mammals > Digestive system > Large...
GTGGTTTTATTGTCATGCATTCGCACGAAAGGGGATAAAAGGCAACATTCAGGATGAGACCATCGCAGATGCATCCAGCTACTACTCGTATTTGAACCACTTACAGCCCAAGTATTTGAGTCTCTTAAAGGACAAGGGTAAGGAAGTGATCCACCGCTTACAACTCGAGTATTTGTTCCGCTTACAGGTTAAGTTGGACGCTATCAGGAATAAGAATTACGCAATTAAGGCTCAGACGCTGTCGGAACTCCAGCTTGCCCCCTCTTTACTCGATTTGGAGTTCACCGGGCATTTTTCCAGATATTTGCGAGATGCAACGTTTTGCTGCAAAGGCTTCGATGTGATACTAAGTGACGATCCCTCAAATAAAATTTTTTATTTAGATTCCCCATACTTTCTTACAGTAGGTTACGATGTAGGCTTCACTGAAGCCGACCATAAAAAAATGCTGGACATCTTACGGGATGCGAAGTTCAAATGGATCTTTTCCATGCAGTACAATCCGTCTATGAGGAATACGTGTACCGTAACCTCTGATGAAACAGAACGTAGAAAGCATCCATACATTAAAGATTATGGGGCCTATTATCGAGGTTTCTACGCTGAGTTTAAGTTGGATGCAGATCAAAGAACCTATTATGTGCTAGATGATACGTCTGATGCGTCAAAGGAAAGGGTGAAAAAACTTTTCGCAATTCTGTTTGACTTTGACGAGGTTCAGGAAAAGTGGCCGAATATGAGAACGACGAGAACAAAAGAAATGCTTGTGGTAAATTTTGATTGCTTGGCGACGATCCCACTGCATGACATAGCCGTTGTACTGCCGTTTGTCGAGTTTTTGCGATGCGCTGATGCTGATAAAGCCTATGAAGAGATCGTTCGGCAGGCAATCGACTGGAGGAAGAAGAACATCGAAGAAAAATACCCAAGCAAGTCTGCTGTATGATGTCCCATTTTCTACTCTGCAGGCTGAGAAATGAGGGCCTGCTTTGGAGACCTTTTACAGAGCTGTCAATATTGATGATATATCTAAAACAGGGGTAAATGGTAAGTCAGGAACAGGCGACTGAAATTCCGTGGCAAGGCTCTCAGCTGGTAGGATAGGGCTTCTTCAGAATGGCCTACAGGACTGTCAATGCTGGCCACACGCTTAAAACAGGGGTAAATGGTAAGTCAGGAACAGTCCGTTAAATGGCTTATGGGTGTAGTCATAATACTGGCGGTAGGTTGAAATCGTTAAATGGTCAAGCTGTAGCGGCCCTAAAATCAGCGCATAACTGGCCAGCGCAAGCCTCAATGAGGGACATTTAATAGCGGCGATTAACGGGAAGCGCGATTGGTGTATTGTAGCAGAAGCCTACAAATTCCGAACAAAAAGTTGCAGTAATGAAGTTTTTGTGGATTTCTCAAACTTTTCTTTGTAGTTCTGGGCAAAATCTGAGAACACACATGACGATGGTCCTGAATACTCAGTTGACCACTGACTGCATCGGCAGAGGACGCAGGGGTGTCATTAATACAAACAGTTCCAACAATTTCCCAATATCTTCTTTTATCAATCTTCATTTTCACTTGTATTTAAGATGATAGTTAAGATCAACTACTACCAGCGACGCTGACGTTCCGCCTATCACCAGCGACGCTGATATTCTGCCTATTTGAAGATCATGTCTGGTGAGTCGCCAGTCATGCCCTGGGATACGTCAGAAAGCCTGTTAGAGTTTACTGTTGTAAACATGCTCAGTCAGCCCCAGGCAGCACCAGCAAGGTTCGTATATGGCCAGTTAACTTGACAGTCCCCCCGCCGTGGCGGTTCCTGATCGGGAGTTCCGTCGAGTATGTGGTAAGCCCTCTTTCCTATAGTCATAGGGTGTCAGTCTAGGTAGGCTGTGAAGCGCAAACGCCGAGACAACGCCAAGCCGCTCAATATGATATGGATTCTGTGACAGGAAAGGCGAATTCCACCAATACAGCGCAACCAGATGTCCTCAAACTGATAAAGCCGCTGTGCATCCGCTCAGGACGATGCCGCCAAGATGCGCCGTAACGGTGAATTTGCTTCGAGAACTCTGCGCTGTGCGGGGTACGATTCTTTCTTCGGGTAAGTGAAGATAGGGTCCTGCCTTGATTTGATTGTCCCTTGCCAATATCGGGGTAGTTGTTTGCCGTTTAACTGAATAAAGTGCTTCATATATCTATTAAAGGCCGTAGGTTACCCTGCGGCCTTTTTGTTTTTGAAAGAATGTCAGATGTTCAAATCTATACGCCAGCATGACGGTCCTTGCGCAGAGATCGCGGGGAAAAGTGGTGATTTCCGGGGTAACTGCCTATCTCAGAAAATTCTTTTGAGTAAGGTTTATGAGTCGCTTGACAACCGCTAAAGCCAGAGCTAACATACCAGCACTCTGGGCTTGTTTGGGTTTTTGGGGGTAGCAACGGCGGCATCGCTTTTCTTTGGTGAACGTCCCTAAAAACGCTCGAAGCGCCCCCCGAAACAAGCCCTTTTGCTCTAATGGAGGGAGGTGAGAGAATGACCTATCAGGACTTGTGGCGAACGCATCCAGGCAAGGTGTGTATCTGCAGGCCATTTCTGAGGGAGTTGAAAAGTCATCGTGTAGTGTCCTGGACCTGCCTGCAGGCAGTCGAGAGTATCGAAGCGGCGAGAGCGGCCTTGGACCGCCTCACTCAGGAAGGCGTGACTGATGCGGTCCCGATCAGTACGACAGAGAAAATGTCCATCCATGGCGACCTGGCAGCGAGGTACTTTCGAGTGTTCTTCGGGATGAAGTAGCAAGCCTCTGGGGTAGTTTGAAGAAGGTGATTTGCTATTGCGCTAATACCAGGAAAACATGAAAAACTGCTGACGGCCTTTATGGAAGATGTTCTCCGTGATCCCAATGCCGACTTTACCTCGTCCATCCAGGCGCTTGCGGCTGAATTCAGACGGATGGAAAAAGAGCGTGAAAAGAGGCTGGTCGATACACTTTTTTTGAGTCTCTATGAGAGGGACGCCAAGTCGCTCCGGAGAGATTTAGCAAAGCTGTCGGTCTTTGGTAAAGCGGAAGCCGCTCCCTCACAGCGCATAGCTCTGCTTCGCTGCCTCTTTGGCGTACTGGCCTCGTATGTCAGGGATCATTTCCCCGAGACATACGCGATGGTTGAGGACGCTTGTGGAATGGAAGATGACTGTCCAGACCTGGATATATGGGGGTAGTTGAAGCCTCTGGGGTACGTCCAGAAGGGCCGGGGCATTCAATGTTTTCGGCAACAAAAATTTTTCGTTGTATCATGTTCCAAAAGCAAATATTATTCCCGATTTGTCGGAGAAAGTGAGGATTCAATGCGTGTTTTGATGCCAAACGGCAATCTACTGTCGATAAAGAAAGCCATAGCCGTTGCGGAGATGCGAGTGGCCTTCAACGGGCGAGACATACGGTTATGTGAGAAGGCGAGTGATATTGCCGCTGCAAATGCGATCGTTTTTCTCCCCGAGGCTGGAGTTCAGGACATCTGCGATGTGACCATGGGAGGCACAGCCCTCTTGGGAAATCTGAAGAATGATTTAGTCAGGGGGGTACTTGCATCGTTAGTGCGGCAAGGGTATGTTGACCTGTCTGATTTGAAGCTCCAAAAGACGCAGCCTCTGGTTTCCCAATATAAATTCGATAATGGTACATCCGGAGCCTATCTGATTTTTGGCTACGAGGCAAGTGCGTGCCTTGCGGCAGTCCCGGGGTATCCGTTCATGGGCATGGCGGCCCCCGCTGTGAACAATGCCGAGGACTCCGAGGATGCCGAGGATGCTGGGGAGGAGGATGATGATGAATAGGAGTACTTTGCCTCTCGGTGTAGGGGCGCTCTACAAGTATTGGCACTCCCCTGAACAGACGCTGCGGTGCTCCCTCAGCTTCCAGCGCAATCTTTATTTTCCAGCCATAAGGAGCTATCAGCCGCCGCAGCCGTAGGAAATACTGTAAAAAGCCCGCTGGATAGAGTGTGTGATGCCTCACATTCGTTCCAGTGGGCTTCGTACTATCCAGCTGAAGATTATATTACGTCATATAATCTTCAGTACTCAGTTGATCGGTAATCTGGCTTATGGCCTTTGTAAATTTTGTGGCGCAAGCTGCGCAAAAGGAGGCCAACATGAGTCAGTTTGATTTTACCCGTGTAGGAGGTGGGGCGGTATGATGGACAAGGCTAAAGCATACGCTCCTAAACGGGGAGGTGTTGTGGTGGAAGATACCGCATATGGATTCAATATCGTTGTACATTATCCTGCGAACACTGCCGAGCTGGAGCGGCGTGTCGCACAGGCCCATGCCGATGCTGTCATTGACAAGCTGAAGAAAATGAACTGCTCCACCCAGCAAAAGAAGGAGCTAATTGACGCCATCAGAGCATAAGAGCAACGGGAGCTGGATCGTCCGGCTCCCGTTACTTTTTATTGTGACCTGAATATTTTTTCCCAAGTCTGCTTGGTCATGCGCACAGAATTTGTCTCCCAGTCCCGGACGGTGGTGATCCATACACCAAATTTGTCCGCAAATTCCCGCCTGGAAAGCCCCATCCTCTCCCGAAGTGTCTGGACTTGCCGTCCCTGGCCTTTGTAGAGGAACGTGTTGTAATCGTCCAGAAGATACTCCAGGGGGACATTGAACAGTCCTGCCAGGGCGGAGAGCTTGTCCAAGGGGTAGTAATCCCTGGCTCCTGGTGTCTCATAGCCAGCGTATGTGCCTCTGTGTAAGCTGACATAAACGGCGACTTCCTGTTGTTCCAATCCATGCACATGGCGGTAATATCGCAGCTTGTCCGCTGTGGTTACAAGGGCTTCCGGGACAATCTGCACCATCCGTTCCGTTTCGGCAAACGTATGGGCCAGAAGGGGCCGGAAGCTATGGATGTAGAGCGGCCTGACAACAATCCCGCTGTTGGAAGTACGGCGGCACATCATATACAGGCCGTGGGCCAAGCAGAACAGCGGACGCCACCGAGAGGTTTCTTTTGGGAGCGGAGTGCCAATGTGTGCCATTGTGAGAGGATTGCATTTTCTATACACCGGCTGGCATAAGTGGCCAACCGCACATTCTTGTCTGCTTTAAAGGTGGATATCCCCTTTATCAGCCCTATCGTGCCAATGGAAATCAGGTCGTCCTGATCTCCGGTTTGGGCGTAGTACTTTTTTAACGAAGACAGCAAAAGGAAAAGAACTCTGGAAAGCCTACGGACAGAAAGCTTTCCAGAGGTGTGGGAGGGAAATGGTATGCTGCTATACGGTGATTTGGGACGGACAGTAAGCGCATATCTACCGATTCACTTGCTGCCGAATGTATGCCTGTTGGTCATGAAACAATTTTTTATTGCACTGAGAACTTCCAGCAAAAACTGCTGTTCAGAGGCAGTGCAGCCGGACAGCATCTCTGACAATTCCGGCTGCCAAATACTGCAACAGTCCGGCTGGTTTTCATAAAGAAGTTTATCTGCGGTACACTCCAGAGCCTCCGCGATATTGACAACCGCTTGCAGGCTGGCCTGCTTGATTCCATTCTCAATGTGGCTGACGTAAGGGACAGAGAGGTTTGCGCACTCTGCTAGCTCCGCTTGGGTCATTTTTCGTGCCCTGCGTATGACGCGTATCCTTTGTCCGATTCGTTTGTAATTCAGTACCATATTTTTGCCTCGCCTTCGTTCAGATTCGGTCAAAATTTTACCAAACGTGGGAAGATAGCAAAGGCAAGTCAAAAAATATGTGAATTCTGTTGTTTCAATAACCACAGGGATACCAGTGTCCCCGTGGTTATTTCCATTTGTCTGGAAAATATTCTATACTGAGGAAAAAGTTCCGGGGGTAGTCAAACGTGAATGAAAGTGAACGCAGGCAAGAAAGCATCCAACAACAAAAGGACAAGATCCGCCGCCGGTATCAGGGAACCGTCTCAGAAAAAGTTCGCATCATTCCTGTGACAGCGGCGCAACCGGATTTCGATGATGACAGTACACCCAAGAGGGTGGCGGTTTATGCGCGCGTCTCCACGGGAGATCCCCGGCAGACCTCCTCTTATGAGTTACAAAAAAACTACTACGAAAGCCAGGTGCAGAAACATCCCAATTGGACGCTTGTTTCAATCTATGCGGATGAGGGGCTGAGCGGGACAAGCATACAGAAGCGGAAAGAATTTAACCGAATGATCCAAGACTGCAAAGCAGGAAAAATTGATCTGATCCTAACAAAAAGCATCTCCCGCTTCGCCCGCAACTATGTGGACTGCGGGCAGATTGTCCGAGAACTGATGGATTTGAACCCACCGGTAGGCGTACGCTTTGAAAGCGAAAATCTTTTTACATTGAAGATGCAGGGCGAGATGCAGTTGATGATGTTTTCCGGCATCGCTCAGGAGGAATCCCGGATCAAAAGCAACGCCATGAACGCCTCCATCGAAATGCGTTTCGGAAGCGGAATCTATCTTACGCCGCCGCTTCTTGGATACGACAGGGATGAAGAAGGAAACCTGGTCATAAACGAAAAAGAAGCCAAAATTGTCCGCCTCATTTTCTTCCTGTATCTCTATGGATATACCTGCCAGCAGATCGCGGACACGCTTACACAATTAGGCTGTCGGACGAAAAAGGGGAATACGGTGTGGTCTGCGGGCAGCGTCCTCCAGGTCTTGCGAAATGAGCGTCATTGCGGAGCTGTCCAGGCGAGAAAAACTTTCACTCCCAATTATCTGAATCATAAGTCCAGGAAGAATCGCGGAGATCGTCTCAGCTATTTTGCGGAAGACCATCACGAACCGATTATCACTCCAGAGGACTATTTTGCGGTACAGAAGCTGCTCAGCAACGCAAAATACGGTGGCAGAGGCATTCTGCCAGAGCTCCACACGGTAGTAGATGGTCCTATGTGCGGGTTTGTCGCTGTGAATCCGCGTTGGGCCGGATTTGACGCCGCAGACTATCAGGAGGCCTCCCTGCGCGTCTGCGAATCTTCCGCTGACTTGAAAACAATCCGCGTCGAAGCACAGCCCGGCGAGTTTGATTTGAGGGGCTTTGAGGTCGTCCGATCCCAATTCTTTCATACTGCCGGCGCACCGTGCGTTACGCTTTCCACGAAGGGAATCTGCTTCAACCGTATATGTATCCAAAAGCTCAGAGAGATCGCGTTTGTGGAATTGCTCGTTCACTCCGGTAAAAAGATGCTGGCTGTCCGGCCTGCGGAAGAAAAGGGGCGGCACAGTCTGCGCTGGGCGCGTTTGGCCGGAAACGGCGGATGGATACCCAGAACGATTTGCGGTGCGGCCTTTATCCCCACGCTATACCGGCTGTTTGGCTGGAACGCAGAGTATAAATACTGCATCAAGGGTATATGCCACAACAATTGTGAGGAGTCCGTCCTTCTGTTCTATTGGAAGGACGCTGAAATATTGATTCCTGACAAGATATTTGAAGGCATCGATCATAGATTCTTTCGCAGCGCCGCGCGTCGGGCTGTCGCCGCTTTCCCGCCGCCGTGGGCGGATTCAGCTGGAACCGCCTGGTACGCACATTGCCAGCTACAGGATTTGGCCGTCATAGACAATTGTGGAGACTGGCAGCTTATGGCCCCCGCAAAACCGCCCGCCGGAGGCGGTGAGCGGAATTTTATGGAAGCCGGTGCGGTTGCGGATGATATTCAGCGGCTTATTCCACAGATCCGGCGGGAGGATTCGACAGATGGAGAATGAGAGATACCTGCCTCCGGAGAAAGTTCCAAGCGGCATTTTTTCCGATGATGGTTTTGAGGTTATACGCAGTCAGTTTTTCTCCAGCAGTTCCGAGCCGCTTCTTTCCTTTGGACGAATGAAAATGTGGGTCAACAGTGTCTGTCTGAAGAGATTTCAGGAAACAGAGTATATACAAATTCTGGTGAACCGCGGTACCAGGACGCTTACACTGCGTCCCAGCCGAGAGGATGCCAGGGACGCCCTCCCGTGGTGTTCTGCTGGCAGCAAAAAACGAAAACCCCGTCAGCTGTCCTGTCCGATATTTTTTGCGAAAATCTATGCACTTATGGAGTGGAATCTTGATTGCCGCTACCGTTTAACCGGAAAGTATTTATGTGAGAATGGAGAGCAGCTGCTGGCATTTGATTTGCGGTCTGCGGAGGCGTTTTATTACAGCGGGGATGCGGCCCGGCGATATGCGCCGTACTTTCCTGCTGATTGGCGGGAGCGGTTTGGTATGCCCGCCGCAGAGCACCGCATGGAACCGCTGATCCATGTTTTTCAGGAATATGTCATTTTTGAACTAGAAACGCCTATAGCCAAGCTGGGCACTCCGGCACCACAAGAGGCGAAAGGAGATGAGGGAATTTGGCAGACTCTGACATCAACATCAGAAAACTATACACCCTGAAAATTTGGGAGGACTACCGGCGGCTGGTACAGCCGTCAGGAACAGACGGGTTGGCGCGCATGGAAGAGCAGATCCGCCGCTTCGGCTGCGGAGAACCTGTATATGTCTGGAGCAGGCGTTTGCTGGTGGACTTTGAACGGTACGCGACCTTCCACCGCCTGGGAATTCCTTTCCGTATCAAAAATTGCTCAGCCAGAAACGGTGAGGAGGTGATCGACTGGATCTGCCGCAATCAACTTCAGCGGACAGACCTCTCCGACGCCATGAGACGCTATCTTATCGGGAGGCAATATCTTTCTCTAAAGCTGCTTGGCGCTCACTACGCAGCCTCCGGGTCATTCCACACAGGAAACCGCCGAAATTCTTCCGCTGGCACGTCCAAGTACGAACCTGTACCGATCCGGATACGGGAGATGCTTGGAAAGCTGTACCATATCCGGCAGGAGACCGTAGAGCGCTACGCCACATATGCAAAGGCAATTGATATTGTACGAGCCGCCGTGCCGGAACTGGCAGATGGATTGCTGTTTGGCCGGTTATGGCTGACTGTTGACCGCATCATGGAATTGCCCTATAAAACCCCGGAAGAGCTCCAAAAGCTGAACGTGCTTCTGCGTAGCGGAATCGATCCGCCGGGAGGCGGCAGCTGCCTGGATACGATACTCCCCGCAGGAATTCGGAAACCCGCGCTCTCTGATGTACCGAAAATTTCTGTCAAGGATATGCCCAGCTACGATCCGGATGCGGAGATTGCCAGTCTTACGCTGACAATCCCCGCCTGGATCAGCTCCATACGGCGGGCAAACCAGTCCGTGAATTTCAGTGCGATATCCTCCGGCGCAAGGCAGGCTGCGCGGAAAGAGCTTATCCTGCTGAAACATGAGGTGGAAGCGGTTCTCCATACGATCAAGAAGGAAGGGTAATCATGACCGACTACAGTGCGTTTGTTCCTGACGTACATTTTGAGAAAATTCCAATTAAGAATCTGGTTTCCAACCAGACATATCAGCGCAACCTGTCTATTGCCCACATCCAAAAGACCGCCGAACATTTTGATGTGCGCCAGATCAATCCGGTCAAGGTCAGCAGGCGGGATGGAATCAACTATGTATTCAACGGACAGCACACCATTGAAATCGTGGCTGCCGTGTCGGGCTCCCGGGACACGCCCGTCTGGTGTATGGTGTATGATGGGATGGATTATATGGAGGAGGCGGATACGTTTGCCAAGCAGCAGAAATTTGTAAAACCACTGATGCCGTACGAAATCTTTATGGCAAATATTGAGGCGGGTAATGACGATCAGATTTTGATCAAGAGCCTGGCTGAATCCTACCAGCTGAGGATTTCTTCCAAAAAGGGTCCGAATTGTGTGTGCGCGATTTCTGCAATAGAATCCATTTATCATCGGTATGGCCTCAACACGCTGGACCGTACGCTTCGCCTCTGTGTCGCTTCCTGGGAAGGAGAGCCAGAGTCGCTAACAGCCAATATTATCAAAGGGATTGCCCTGTTGGTTACCGCCTTCGGCGACAACCTTCGGGATGATTTGTTCCAGGAAAAAGTCGGTAAATTTTCGTCGCGGGAAATTACTCGCAGCGCGCGGGAACGTAAAATGGGATCTATGGGCTACGCGGAGGCTATGCTGGCTCTCTACAACAAAAAATCGCGATGTCCTCTGCGGTGGACGCAGCTGCATGAGCTGCAATCACAGCGCGCCGGCATTATGAGGAATACCGCAGTCGATGAAGCAGATGAATTGGAAAAAGGCATATCACCTGCGCAGATAAAGCCCAATAATTCATGAATGATCCCACTTACCAGCGGTCATCGGTTAGAGACAGCAAATCAGGAAATCCGTCGTGCTGTTTTTGAAATGGAGGGGGATGATAAACCGACGCATCATTTGTCCGCACTGGTCCAGATAGTATGTAATAACTTTTTGTGAAAAGAGCTTTCTCCCAATTGAAAGTAAACGATAGCCAAAACAAAGATTTCATGCTATAATATTAAAAAATCTATTGGGAGGATTGCAAAATGTTAACAGACAAAAGAGAAATCTTGCATATAAAGAGTTACTTCTCAAAGCATGCTAATGAAGAAATTATATTAGAAATCATTGAATACTGCATAGCAATCTTTAACTCCGCTGTAGGTAAAAATTTCTTAAACATGCAAAACCTTAAAATAGAATTTTTTAATTTGGAAAATGTTATCGCCGTATACGAGCGGTTTTGCAAACAATATTTTCCATCATATTTAGGAAAATATCATGACGATTATACACAAGACGGGTATATGAACTCATTCGTGGCACAAGCATTTATAAATCATGACACCTACGGAATACTGTGCTCTTTGGACACCGACGTAGACCCTAATTCCTGGTATGAAACTATTTTGCATGAAATGGTGCATATTTATTGTACAACACATGAGAGCAATGGGGATAACTTCTTTGACAAATACTGCGTAAATAAAAAGAACAATTTTAAAGATGGCACCATGGGCGCCGGGTATGAAGTATGGCGTGAATTTATTGCGTACTATTGGGGGG
>Ga0137308_102694_pt1 | contig 10946 bp, 9 predicted proteins | sample Inofrocosms_June_FD_97181 | JGI IMG/M metagenome (GOLD analysis project Ga0137308, IMG submission 97181) | Mouse cecal microbial communities from Vienna, Austria - N-Acetylneuraminic and N-Acetylglucosamine D2O microcosms_June | ecosystem: Host-associated > Mammals > Digestive system > Large...
AGGATGAGGTGACTTCCATTGCTTTTCACCTGATTACCGCAACTGAAAATAAATCGAATCCGCAGATGCTTCAGATCATGCATGCGGTGTCTGATATTGTAAAGATTGTGGAGCAGCACCTGGGCTGTCCGCTGGATGAGCATTCTCTGACGTACTCCAGATTTATTATCCATTTAAAGCTCTTTCTTAGAAATGTATTGTCAGACCAGGCAGCGCATAACGAAGTCTCTTTTGCATCTATTTTTAACCAGTTAAAGACAGAGTACGAGCAAAGTCTGGAATGTGTAAAGAGTATTTCTGATTATGTAATGGAACATTACAACTATCTGTGCAGTGACGAAGACTGTATTTATCTGATGATAGATATTGTCCACTTATATGAGAGATCAAAATCGTAGTAGGAGGGATGAATTATGGCTAAAGTGAATTATGAGGAATTGGCCGCCAGTATTATGGGACAAATCGGCGGTACAGAAAATGTAAAAACAGTAACTCACTGTGTTACACGTCTGCGTTTTCATTTAAAAGACAGAGGCGCAGCCAGAGATAATGAGATAAAAAAGCTTCCTGGAGTTCTGGGAGTCGTGTACGGCAACGGACAGTATCAGATTATTCTGGGAGAGCATCTCTTTACTACATATGACTGTATCGTAAAAAATTATTCGGTTGAAACAGAGGAATTGATCAATGAAAACCTGGACGAGGATTTACTTAAGGGACAGAAGAACGCAAAATACTATTTCGAGAAAATAATTACTTTTATGGGGCAGGCGCTGACGCCGTTTATCACAGTGGTGTACGGAGCGGGAATGCTGCGGGTTGTGCTGTCTCTTGTCAGTTACTTTGCGCCGGCGGTGACCGAAAGTTCGACCTATCAGATGTTTAATTTTATGGCGCTGACACCTTTTTATTTTATGCCGATTTTGGTTGCTTATGGAACTTCAAGGGTGCTAAAGTCCAATCCGGCTTTTGCGATTGCTATGGCAGCGGCTTTGCTGTACCCGGATTTTAATGCCATAATGGCGGCCGGTGAGCCTGTGTCCATGTTTGGGTTGCCCGTCCATCTGGGGACTTATGGGAACTCGCTGCTTCCGGGGATTTTTTCAGCGATTCTCTGCGCCTATTTGGAGCGATTTTTCTATCGCGTCATACCAGGCATGCTAAAATCGGTATTTGCGCCGCTGTGCGTTTTTCTCATCGGCTTTCCTGTTACTGTACTGGTTTTAGGACCGGCCGGTTCCATTGTCGGTTCCTGGATTGTGGCAGGAATTGTATGGCTGCAGTCCCATGTAGGCGGTTTTGCGCCCGGAATTATCGCGGCCACACATCCGTTCCTGGTAATGACCGGCGTTAATATGCTGATGGTTGGGCCTATGACCGAACTTTTAGCCCGGGTAGGCTTTGACAATGTATTTCGTCCCGGATGGATTTTACATAACATATCCGAGGGAGGAGCCTGTATCGCGGTTGCTTTAAAAACGAAAGACAAAGATCTGCGAACGGCGGCTTTATCGGCAGGGGTGGGGGCGTTTTTGTCCGGCGTTTCGGAACCGGCGTTATATGGTATTAATCTGAGGCTGAAAAAACCCATGATCGGATTGGTTCTGGGCGGTTTTGCAGGTGGCGCGGTCGCCGGCATTATGGGCGCGAAGGCATATACCATGGGGTATTCCAGCGTACTTGGCGTAGTTATTTTTGAGGATACGCTGATAGCAATTCTGGTAGGTATTGCCGTGTCGTTTGCCGTATCGTTTCTTGTTACCATGGCCCTCTATGACGGAAAAGAAAGTGGGTGATTTATGTTTGGATTTTGGAGTAAAAAAAGGGAGAAGCTTCCTGACAGCAGTATGGCCGCAGTGGTAAGCGGAGATATGATTCCCATTGAGGAGACAAAGGATGCCGTGTTTTCTCAGAAAATGCTGGGAGACGGTATCGCAATACTGCCGAAAAGTGAGTGGATTGTAGCTCCTTGTGACGGAACGGTTTCTATGGTGTATCCCACGCTGCACGCGCTGGGAATCATAAATGAGGATGGGCTGGAAATTCTGATCCATATCGGAATTGATACGGTGGCCTTAAATGGGGAAGGGTTTCAATGCTATGTGAGACAGGGGCAGAAGGTAAAGACCGGAGATAAGTTAATGAGGTTTGACAAAAAAGTTATGGAAAAAAAGAAGGCAGATCTGACTACCATGATGATTTTCCCAGGCTGCAGGTTTGATTTGGATTTGGTGAAAAGGGGCAGCGCAGAGGGAGGAAAAACCATTGTGGCTACCTACAAAAAGACGATGGATGAAGAAAGGAAAGGGATCGGTCAATGATGAGATCAAGCAAAGAAGTACAGGTTTTCAATGGTTTCCCCAAAGGGTTTTTGTGGGGCGGCGCTACGGCTGCCAATCAGTATGAGGGCGCGTATATGGAAGATGGAAAGCTTCCTTCTGTGGCTGATGTCCAGCCGCATGGTGTGTTCGGGTATCCGGACCGCAACGCGAAATTTTATCCCACTCATGGCGGTATTGATTTTTATCATCGATAAAAAGAGGATATGGCCGAGTTTGGGGAGATGGGTTTTAACGTCTATCGAACCAGTGTGGCATGGACCCGCCTGTTTCCTACCGGCGAGGAGGAAGAGCCCAATGAAAAGGGGCTGGAATTTTATGACAGAATGTTTCATGAGTTAAAAAAGCAGGGAATGGAAATCATGATTACCATTTCCCACTATGAGATGCCGCTGCATCTGGCAGACAAATATGGCGGATGGAAAGACCGAAGAATGATTGATTTTTACATCAAATTTGTGACAGCCATGGTGAAGCGCTGGAAAGGAATTGTCAGGTACTGGCTTACTTTTAATGAGATCGGAAATAATATTCACAAGATGGAGTGGATGACAGCCGGTATTGATCCGTTAAATGACACACTGCAGGATGTTTATCAGGCTTCTCATCACCAGTTTGTAGCCAGCGCTCTGGCTGTCAAGGTGATTCATGAGACGGACTGTGACGCCAAAGTAGGTTCTGTGATCGAGTATAAGACCATATACCCTATGAGCTGCGATCCCAGGGATTCTCTGGTGGTATGTAAAGAGAAACAAAGAGGGTATTTTTTCTCAGATGTGCAGGTCAGGGGAAGGTATCCCGGTTATGCGTGGGAGTATTTGGAAGACCAGGGGATTGAAATCTTTTATACAGATGAAGATATGGAGCTGATCGAAAGGTATCCGGTTGACTTTTTAAGCTTTACTTATTATCGCTCCCGGATTGCGTCGAAAGACTATATTGAATCTGTACAGAAAGAAACGAATCAGTCAGACAGTGAGATAGAGGGAGACAATTCTTACCGGGGTGATGCCAATATCGTTAATACCGGCAAAACCAACCCCTATTTAAAGGTCACTCCTTCCGGCTGGTCTGTGGATCCGGACGGACTTTATCTTGCCCTTGTGGATCTGTATGGAAGGTATCAGATTCCCATTTTCGTTGCGGAGAACGGGCTGGGTGTGAAAGAAGAACTGATAAATGAAACCGTGAACGATACCTACCGGATCGAATATTTAAGAGATCACATTCTGGCCATGAAAAAGGCGATTCGGAATGGCGTGGATCTGTTTGGCTATACATGGTGGGGACCTATTGACCTTGTCTCCAATGGTTCCGGGCAGATGTCAAAACGGTATGGATTTATTTATGTGGACCGCAACGATACAGGAGAAGGGACGTTAAAGCGCTATCGGAAACAATCCTTTTACTGGTATAAAAAGGTGATTGCTTCCAATGGGGAAGATCTTTCTGTATAGGGGAAAGCAGGATTGCGGGAGCATGAAACGCAGAGCAATCCGTAGGCATCAGGGGGCAAAAAACCTTTTGCCCCCAACATCATGATATTGGCCGGAAATAAAAACGGCAGAAACCCGATGAATACCGGGTTTCTGCCGTTTTGTTTGGTTGTCAGTCATTTTTACCCGGAAGCCCGGCTGATTTTTTGATCTGGTTTACGCGGCAATTGAGGTGGAGAAGATCCGTTTGGGATGGTGTATGGGGAAGGTGCAGGAATATTTTTGCAGCAGCGCCAATTTCCTCTTGAAAAATCCTATTTTTCAATATACAATATAATCGGCAGAAATTTGGATTTACCGGCCTGGATTTGTTAAATTTGAGACAAACGGATCCGGCCAAACTATTTTATAATGGAGGACAGCAAAATGAGTAATTCAGCACAAACATCAGCAAGCAGCCGCATCCATATGCTGCTTGATGAGAACAGTTTTGTTGAAGTCGGCTCCTATGTGACAGCCAGGAACACGGACTTTAACATGACAGACAAGGAAACACCTGCTGATGGTGTGGTGACCGGATATGGGACCATTGACGGCTGCCTTGTGTATGTGTACAGCCAGGACGCGGCGGTTTTAGGCGGTTCCATGGGCGAGATGCACGCAAAAAAGATCTCCAGGATCTACGGCATGGCCATGAAGATGGGTGCTCCGGTCATCGGACTGGTGGACTGCGCCGGCCTGCGTCTTCAGGAGGCTACGGACGCCCTTCACGGATTTGGAGAGCTGTTTTATGATCAGACCATGGCCTCTGGCGTAATTGTGCAGATTTCAGCCATTTTCGGCACTTGCGGCGGCGGCATGGCAGTATCCTCTGCCATTGCGGACTTTACGTTCATGGAGGAAAAGAAGGCAAAATTATTCGTAAACTCGCCCAATGCCATTGATGACAACTATGCAGGCAAATGTGACACCGCATCAGCTGCCTATCAGAGTGAGATGGCAGGAACTGTGGATTTTACGGGGGACGAGGCAGAGGTGATCGCGAAGATCCGCGCTCTGGTATCCATTCTTCCGTCCAACAACGAGGAGGATCTGTCCTACGCTCCCTGCGGCGATGACCTAAACAAGGTCTGCGAAGGGCTTGGCAACTGCGTGGAGGATACGGGGATCGCCCTGTCTACCATCTCCGACGACAATTTCTTTATGGAGATGAAAAAAGATTTCGCTCCGTCCATGGTCACCGGATTCATCCGGTTAAACGGCTCCACCGTAGGCTGTGTGGCCAACCGCAGCGCCGTGTACGGCGAGGACGGCAGTAAGGCGGCGGAGTATGCCCCTGTGCTTAACGCCAAGGGCTGCAGAAAGGCGGCGGAGTTTGTAAACTTCTGCGACGCCTTTAACATCCCCCTGCTGACTCTGGTAAACGTCACCGGATATAAAGCAGACAAGTGCAACGAAAAGACACTGGCCAAGTCGGCTGCTAAACTGACCTATGCCTTTGCCAACGCCAGCGTTCCCAAGGTAACCGTTATTGTGGGACAGGCATACGGCACCGCTTATCTGACCATGGCCAGCAAGTCCATCGGCGCGGATATTGTCTACGCGTGGCCCGATGCGGTCATCGGCATGATGGACGCCACCGCGGCGGCCAAGATCATGTACGCCGACGAGATCAAGGCATCGGACAACGGGGCCGTCCTGATCAGGGAGAAAGCGGCTTTGTACCGCGACATCCAGTCCAGCGCCGTGGCGGCGGCAAAGAGAGGTTATGTTGATGACATCATCGAGGCAAAGGACACCAGGAAGCGGGTCATTGCGGCTTTTGAGATGTTGTTCACAAAGAGAGAGGACCGTCCGTCCAAGAAGCATGGCACGGTCTAATGATGAGGTGACAGGCATATGAAACAGTTTAAGAAACAGGTATTATTGGTGCTTTTTATGGCGGCGTGCCTTTTCGCTCTGACAGCCTGCGCGGCCGAGGCAGAAAAGACCAATATAGACGCAGCCGAGGCGCAGATGCTTGAGGAAAGCGCCAAGACGGTCCTTGAAGGATTCGCGGCCGTGCCGGATGCCAATCTGAATGCCATTATCGAACAGTACCGGGAAAATGACATGGAGGCCCTGGCATCGGGCCTGGAGGGCTATTTGAGCGTCAGGAATGATCTGGGCGCCTACGTCTCGACAGAGTCGGGGATCACCGTAAAAGGTGATGAGGGCTATACCATCACCCTGAACACGGTATTCGAGCAGCGGACATGTCAGTTTATCCTTACGCTGGATAAACGGATGGAGAACATCACGTCTTTGTCCTTTATCCCGTCCTATTCCCTGGGCGAGAACATGACCAAGGCGGCGCTGAACACCCTTATGGGCATGGGTACCGTGTTTGTGGTGCTGATCTTTATCAGCTGGCTTATCGGCTGCTTTAAGTATATCGGGAAGTACGAGGACAAGAGGAAGCATCCCCATCCCCCGGCTCCCTTAAAGACTAAGCCGTCCGCTCCGGCAATGGCTCCTGCCGCAAAGGAAAACCTTGTGGATGATCTGGAACTGGTGGCGGTCATCACGGCGGCTATTGCGGCAAGTTCTGACACGCCGGCAGACGGGCTGGTGGTCCGCTCCATCAGACGGGCTCCGGGTAATAAATGGAAAAGAGCATAATCAATCAGGAGGATTATCATCATGAAAAATTATACGATCACAGTAAATGGCAATGTATATGAAGTAACCGTAGAAGAAGGGACAACTGCCGGAGCGGCTTCTGCTCCAAGAGCAGCGGCAGCCCCCAAGGCAGCCCCGGCTCCGGCTGTGAAAGCGGCGGCCCCTGCAGGCGCCCAGGGTTCCGTGGCAGTGACGGCTCCCATGCCGGGCAAGATTCTGGGCATAAAGGTCCAGGCCGGCCAGAGTGTGGCTAAGGGAGACGCGATTATCGTTTTGGAGGCCATGAAGATGGAGAATGAGATTGTGGCTCCTTCCGACGGGACCATTGCCACCATCGAAGTGGCGGTGGGAGATGCTGTAGAAGCAGGCCAGACTCTGGCTACTTTAAACTAGGGGTCTGCATCTATGGACGCAGATTCCGGATGGAGGGATTAACATGGAATATATAACAAGTACATTGGGGAATCTTCTTCAGCAGACAGCATTTTTGAACCTGACAGGGGGCAACCTGGTCATGATCGCCGTGGCCTGCGGGTTTTTGTACCTGGCCATCAAGAAGGGATTTGAGCCTCTTTTGCTGGTTCCGATCGCCTTTGGCATGCTGCTTGTTAATATCTACCCGGATATTATGGAAGAGGGAGGACTTCTCCACTACTTCTTTTTACTGGACGAGTGGAGCATTCTTCCTTCCCTGATCTTCATGGGCGTGGGGGCCATGACGGATTTCGGTCCTCTGATCGCCAACCCGAAAAGTTTTCTTTTGGGCGCGGCGGCCCAGTTCGGCATCTATAGCGCCTACTTTATGGCGATCTTTATGGGATTTAACGACAGGGCGGCGGCAGCCATCTCCATTATCGGCGGCGCCGACGGCCCCACGTCCATCTTCCTGGCCGGCAAGCTGGGACAGACGGGCCTTATGGGTCCCATCGCTGTGGCGGCCTACTCCTACATGGCTTTGGTGCCGATCATCCAGCCGCCTATTATGAAATTTTTTACCACAGAGCAGGAGCGCAGGATCAAGATGGAGCAGCTGCGTCCGGTATCTAAGCTGGAGAAGATCCTGTTCCCCATCATCGTTACCATTGTGGTGTGTCTCATACTGCCGTCTACGGCTCCCCTTGTGGGCATGCTGATGCTGGGCAATCTGTTTAAAGAATCCGGCGTTGTGGGACAGCTGGCGGAGACCGCGTCCAACGCCATGATGTATATCGTGGTTATCCTTCTGGGCACTTCCGTAGGCGCCACTACCAGCGCGGAGGCATTCCTTAATTGGGATACCATCAAGATCGTGGCCCTGGGCCTGATCGCTTTTGCCGTAGGCACCGCCGCAGGCGTGCTGTTCGGAAAGATCATGTGCAAGGTGACAGGCGGCAAGGTGAACCCGCTGATCGGGTCCGCCGGAGTGTCGGCAGTGCCTATGGCAGCCCGTGTTTCCCAGAAAGTGGGAGCGGAGGCTGATCCCACCAACTTCCTTCTGATGCACGCCATGGGACCCAACGTGGCAGGCGTGATCGGCACCGCCGTGGCGGCCGGTACGTTTATGGCCATCTTTGGCGTAAAATAGCAAGAAATCTTAATTGAAAATTTGGAGGTAATATAATGGCATTGACAGAAAAGAAACCGGTAAAGATTGTAGAGACAGTCCTCCGGGACGCTCACCAGTCTTTGATCGCCACCAGGATGAGCACGGAACAGATGCTGCCCATCATCGAGAAGATGGACAAGATCGGTTACTATGCGGTAGAGTGCTGGGGCGGAGCCACCTTTGACGCTTCCCTCCGCTTTTTGAAGGAAGATCCGTGGGTAAGGCTTAGAAAGCTTAGAGACGGCTTTAAGAACACGAAACTCCAGATGCTGTTCCGCGGCCAGAATATCCTGGGATACAACCACTATGCCGACGATGTGGTGGAGTACTTTGTGCAGAAATCCGTGTCAAACGGCATTGACATCATCCGTATTTTTGACTGTTTAAACGACCTTCGCAACCTTCAGACCGCGGTGAAGGCGGCCAATAAGGAGAGGGCCCATGCCCAGATCGCCCTGTGCTACACCCTGGGCGACGCTTACACCATGAACTACTGGAAAGATATCGCCAAGAGGATCGAGGATATGGGCGCGGATTCCATCTGTATCAAGGATATGGCAGGTCTTTTGACGCCCTACGCGGCGCAGGAGCTGGTGACGGCCTTAAAAAGCTCCACCAACCTGCCCATTGACCTGCATACCCATTACACCTCCGGCGTGGCTTCCATGACTTATCTTAAAGCAGTGGAAGCAGGCTGCGACATTATCGACACAGCCATGTCTCCTCTGGCTTTAGGTACCAGCCAGCCGGCCACCGAGGTGATGGTGGAGACTTTCAAGGGTACGGAGTACGATACCGGTTACGACCAGATCAAGCTGGCCGAGATCGCCGACTACTTCGCGCCTCTTCGGGAGGAGGCTTTAAAGAGCGGCCTGTTAAATCCCAAGGTGCTGGGCGTTAACATCAAGACTCTCCAGTACCAGGTGCCCGGCGGTATGCTGTCCAACCTGGTTTCCCAGTTAAAGGAAGCGGGGCAGGAGGACAAGTACCGGGAAGTTTTGGAGGAGATCCCAAGAGTGCGGAAAGACTTTGGCGAGCCGCCGCTGGTGACCCCGTCCTCCCAGATTGTGGGTACCCAGGCGGTTATGAACGTTATCGGCGGCGAGCGCTACAAGATGGTGCCAAAGGAGTCCAAGAAGATCATGCTGGGCGAGTTCGGCCAGACGGTAAAGCCATTTAACCGGGAAGTGCAGAAGAAGATCATCGGCGACGAGACCCCCATCACCTGCCGCCCCGCGGATCTGATTCCGCCTCAGCTTCCCCAGTTTGAGAAGGAATGCGCTCAGTGGAAACAGCAGGATGAGGATGTATTATCCTACGCCCTGTTCCCCAAGGTGGCCGAAGAATTCTTCAAATACAGAGAAGCCCAGCAGACAAAGATCGATTCCGCGGTGGCAGATACCGCAAGCAAGGCGTATCCGGTATAACCCCGGATCATTTTGAGATTTTGCCAACTAAAACAGGGTATATCATGAGGGCAGAGAGGGAAGCCGGTTGACTTCTTTCTCTGCCCCCTAAATGAAAATTTTTCTTACGATTCTACTTTAATTCCGTGAACTTTTTGTGTTATGGTTGACATATGACCTGTAGTATCCTTATAATGGCAGTAATGTCTTCCCAAGGAAACGGTTATATAGGAGAAAAACCAATGAGAAAACGAAAGCTCAAACAGGGACTGGCGGTTGTGCTGGTCCTGTTTATGACTATAAATTACGCAGGAGGCTACCTGGGCCGTTCGCCCTCGGTAAGTTTTGCCAACACGGCCACGGCAACGGCCACCAGCCTGAACGTGCGCAGCGGACCGGGGACCGGTAACCAGGCTGTGGGCAAGGTGACCTACGGCTCGTCGGTAAATGTGGTGGGGCAGACCACAGGCAGCGACGGAAAAATATGGTATCAGATCCAGTTTACGAAAAACGGAGCCCAGGCCACAGGCTATGTACGTTCCGATTATGTTAAGTTTCCCACCACATACCAGTCCGACGGTAATTTTGAACAGTACCTGTCCAATCAGGGGTTCCCGGAAAGTTATAAGCAGGGATTGCGGCAGCTTCACGCGGAGTATCCCAACTGGGTATTTACGGCCCAGCACACAAACCTGGACTGGAATGACGTGATTAACAATGAATCTGTGGTAGGAAGGAACCTGGTGCCGGGGACCAGCCCTACCTCCTGGAAATCCATGGAGACAGGCGCCTACAACTGGGAGACCAACAGCTGGCCCTCATTTGACAGCGGCAACTGGGTGGCGGCTTCCAGGGAGATCATCAGCCACTACATGGATCCGAGAAATTTTTTGGACGGAAAGTATGTATTTCAGTTTCTGCGCCATAAATATAACAGCAGCATCCACACCATAGACGGCATCAACAGCATGGTCCAGGGTACCTTTCTGGACAATTACGCAAATGTCAGCGGCAATCTGTCCTCCGGCGGTTCTTCAGGACCAGGGGGGTCTTCCGGCGGGAATCCTTCGTCCGGAGGAACGATAGGCCCCGGTTTTTTCGGGTCCGGCAGCGGCAGCGGGAATCCTTCGGCCGCTTCAGGCCCCGGCGCGTCAGGAGGGAGCCAGAATAAGGTGCAGCCGGGGGTCAGCCCGGGCAGCGGCCAAAACAGCTCCGGTTCCTCCCAGCCGCCCGCAAGCTCGGGCAGCAGCGGTTCGGGCAGCCAGACTCAGAACAGTCAGGGACCCGGCAGTTCTGGCAGTTCCGGCACGGACAAGGCCCAGCCGGGAGTCAGCCCGGGCGGCAGCGGGGGAGCGCCCCAGTCGGGGAACAACTCCAATGTAAGCCTCCAGGCTCCGGGAGCTTCCGTCAGCAGACGGGATACCCTTAGAGTGGCCACAGCCATAGGTCCGGGCATGACGTCAGGCACCGGCAGCGGCCCGTCTTTTGGCAGCGGTTCTACGGCCTCCTACGCGGAGAT
>Ga0137308_102695_pt1 | contig 10945 bp, 9 predicted proteins | sample Inofrocosms_June_FD_97181 | JGI IMG/M metagenome (GOLD analysis project Ga0137308, IMG submission 97181) | Mouse cecal microbial communities from Vienna, Austria - N-Acetylneuraminic and N-Acetylglucosamine D2O microcosms_June | ecosystem: Host-associated > Mammals > Digestive system > Large...
CTTGCCCAGCACTCGCTTCTCGCATCGACCCTTGAAGTTCTTCTTCCTCATGTTGGTAGTCCTCCCCTGTGGGAACATCCTGCATCAATCCCCAAAAGCAGTCCCCAAAAAGGATGTCAGCTTACTTTTGGGGAATTGGAGCTTGTGCTTTTGGGAAAGCTGACCTGCTCAAAGCCCCTGTTTGCAAGGTTTTCAAGCCTGCTGCCTTTTCCCCAAAAACGCACTCATCAAATATCACCATGTCGTAGGGCAATGTGATTTATTCTGTAAGGGGCAAAGTCGTTTATCCACCCAGCCCTCGGGCCGGATGTCCCTACTCCATGGTGATATAGCATAGAATGTTCCGAAAATCCTTGTATTAGGCAGGGAAAGGATAGTCCAAAGGACAAAAATAAGACCCTGCGCCGTGAGACGCAAGGTCTTATTTTTCTATGTCGGGGGCTAAGTGTTATTGCCCTGAACAGGATAGATCACATTGCCCTACGACAACAACATGTCGTAGGGCAATGTGATTTATCCTGTAAGGGGCAAAGTCGTTTATCCACCCGGCCCTTGGGCCGGAAGCTCCTACTCCATGGTGATATAGCGCAAAATGTTCCGAAAATCCTTGTATTAGGCAGGGAAAGGATAGTCCAAAGGACAAAAATAAGACCCTGCGCCGTGAGACGCAAGGTCTTATTTTTCTATGGCGTAGGCTAAGTGTTATTGCCCTAAACAGGATAAATCACGTTGCCCTACGACATAGTATCCTTGACCTTGCTTTTCTATTATAGCTTACGATTGTCCAGATTTCAAGAGGATTTTTGTATCTGCCCCTATTTTATTTGATAGATAAAATTCAGAATCGTGTATTTATATTGCGATTTTAGGCGAAGTGTGATACAATAGCTTCATCACATTTTAATGTTGCTTGGATGGTGATAGAGATGGTGGTCAGCTACAAAAAACTCTGGAAACTATTGATCGACTTGGATATGAAGAAGAAGGATTTGCAGCAGGCCGCTGGGGTAAGCCCTGCGCTGATTGCCAAACTGGGGCGGAATGAGAATGTTTCAACTGAATCTCTGGCCAAGATATGTACTGCACTGCATTGTGATATAGGCGACATTATGGAAATCGTTCCAGCCAAAGGAGGCGAGTCAGGTGACCCACAATGAAAATTCCCGTGTAAAGATTCCCGCATTAGTGCATCTGACTCGTTTGAAGTATGACTATCTTTCGTTAAAGCAGTATAACGGTGGAATTTGTTCTGAAACAAACATTTTCAAATCACTGTTTTGGGCCGGGATAAACCGAATCAATGGATGTGATCTGTCAGAACAGGAAGTTGACCGGCTCCTGGAGGAGCTTACGATCAAGCTGTCCAACGACGATTTGGGCCGGGCATTTTATAAAATTCTTCTGGACGGCATCAACGGCCTGCGTATTATCGACTTGGAGGATGACAGCCGAAATACATACCATATTGTCACTGAATTGACCTACCGAAACGGCGAGGATGAGTTTCGGCCCGACATCACATTGCTGATTAACGGACTACCTCTCGCTTTTATCGAAGTCAAAAAGCCCAACAACCGGGATGGGATCATTGCGGAGCATAACCGTATCAACACCCGTTCTTCCAAGAAAGTGTTCCGCAGATTCGTGAATATCACACAGTTGATGGTGTTTTCTAACAACATGGAGTATGATGACGCAGACCCAGAGCCAATCGAAGGAGCCTTTTATGCCTCCAGCAGCTATCAAAAACTTTTCTTCAATCGTTTCCGCGAGGAGGAAGCGCAGCTACATACTGCCATCCAAGAAATTGATGGGCAGAAGGAAGATTTCATCCTATCTGATAACAATCTGGTTTCCATTAAAGGGACAAGTGAGTATTGCACTAATCTAAATGGACTGACACCGACGAACCGAATTCTGACATCGCTTTTTTCTCACAATCGGTTTTTGAAGCTGCTCAAGTATGGCTTTGCTTATGTGGAGCGTACCAATAAGGATGGTATCAAGACGCTGAAAAACACGTCATGCGGTATCCACAGTTTTTTGCCACGATGGCTATTGAGAAGAAATTAGATTCCGGCGTCAAGCACGGTATCATTTGGCATACCCAGGGCAGCGGCAAAACCGCCCTGGCCTTTCACAATGTACGTTACCTTCGGGATTATTACCAGAAACAAGGAAGGGCTACCCCGCACAAGGACAACAACAAAACCACCGTTGAGAGCATTTAAAAAACGATATCTAATCAATCATGGGGACACTTTCTTCCGAAAGTGTCCCCATAGCATTGAATGAGCAATACAGTTGCCGCCAAGATGTTATTTTTTATACATGACATCTTGACACAAGGTTTGGATTGGGATATAATAGCAGGCAACGTAATGGGAGTGGTTTTAAATTAGGTTGTTATTTAATTGCCGTGACAAGACGGGGGTGAACGATGAATCTTGGAACTGTTGCTACCATTCGAAGTGGATTAGTCTTATCAAGAAAACTCTCTCGGGAGATATCATCATATCGCTACCCATTACTGAATCTGCGGGCTATTCACCCGGATGGATATATCCTGTCTGACAGTCTGGAAGTGTTTTACGCAACCGAACCACTTCGCCAGGACTATTTGACGCAGCAAGGTGATATCATTATCCGGCTTAGTGTCCCTTATACTGCGATCCTAATCGATACAGACATGACAGGAATAGTAGTTTCCTCCAACTTTGTGATTATTCGTTTAAATAAGAAATATATGCTACCTGAATACCTTCTCTGGCTCTTGAATACGCCGGACATCAAGAAAAAAATCTATGAAAGCAGCTCCAGCAATATGCTCAGCGCAGTAAGGCCTACATTTTTTGCTGAGCTGGAAGTATTGCTCCTCTCCCTTGCAGACCAAGAAAAAATAGCGAAGTTGAATCTACTTGCAAAGCAGGAAACACAGTTATTAAAAAATTTGGCCGATGAGAAAGAAAGGTATTATACCGCTGTGATAGATCACGCGCAAAAAAACATGAGGAGAAAAACACCATGACGACCAGAAAAGATATTGAGCAGGTCCTGTGGAACGCCTGTGATAGTTTCCGCGGCAAGATTGACAGTTCTCGCTATAAAGACTATATCCTCTCCATGCTATTCGTAAAGTACCTCAGCGATGTTTCCAATGAGAGGCGTGAAGGGTATATCAAACAGTATGATGGGGATATTCGCCGGGTGGAACGGGCCATGAGCCGGGAACGCTTCGCGATGGACACGCAGTCCACATTTGACTTCCTTTACGCTAACCGGAACGATGCGGAAATCGGGCAGAGAATTAATGTAGCGCTGAACCACATTGAGGAACACAACAGCGGGAAGCTGCGCAATGTGTTCCGCGCCATTGATTTTAACTCCCAGGTGGATTTTGGCGAACCGAAGGAGAAAAACGCAACTCTGCGGAACCTGCTGGAGGACTTCAATGCCCTTGACCTGCGTCCCAGTCAGTTGGGTTCTGCCGATATCATCGGCGACGCATATGAATACATGATTGCCATGTTTGCCTCTGACGCCGGAAAGAAAGGCGGTGAGTTCTTTACCCCCAGCCAAGTCTCCGAGTTGGTGGCCTCTTTGGTACAGCCCAGGGAAAATGATCGTATCTACGATCCCACCTGCGGCAGCGGCGGCCTGCTGCTGAAAGCGTATAAGAAGGTGACCGGCGGGAAGGCGGCGATCTATGGCCAAGAAAAGAATCAACAGACCTGGGCGCTTTGTACCATGAATATGTTCCTGCACAGCGTGGACGATGCCCGTATCTGGCAGGGCGATACTCTCTCCAACCCGCAAAATATTGAGAACGATGCCCTGATGAAATTCCAAGTGGTGGTGGCAAATCCCCCGTTCAGTTTGGACAAGTGGGACAGCGGTTTCCTCTCGGAGGCGGAGGCAGACAGCAAAGGCAAAAAGAAAATGGCCGCCGAGTTGGACTCCTATCACCGCTTCGACTGGGGCGTGCCCCCCGCTTCCAAGGGCGACTATGCCTTTGTACTGCATATGCTTTCCAGCCTGGATGCGGAAAACGGTCGCATGGCGGTGGTACTCCCCCACGGCGTGCTGTTTCGCGGAGCCAGTGAAGGAAAAATCCGCCGCCAGCTTGTGGAGATGAACCTTTTGGACGCTGTGATTGGCCTGCCAGCGAACCTGTTCTATGGTACCGGGATACCCGCTTGTATCCTGGTGTTCAAGAAGAACCGCGCCCGGCGGGATGTACTGTTCATTGATGCTTCGGGTGATGGGAACTTCGAGAAAGGGAAAAACCAGAATATTCTCCGAGATAGCGACATCGCCCGGATCGTCAGCACCTATGAGGCCAGAGAGACGATGAACAAGTACAGCTATCAGGCCAGTTTTGATGAAATAAAGGAGAACGACTTCAACTTGAATATCCCTCGGTATGTGGATACTTTTGAGGAAGAAGACCTAGTGGATATCGATGAGGTAAAGCAGAACATTGCCAACATCGAGGCGGAGCTGGCGCAGGTACAGGCACAGATGAAAAAACATTTAGAAGAATTAGGGCTATAAAAAAGGAGAATATAAAATATGGCTATTATCCCTGAACAATTTATGAATGCAGTTGTTGCAATTGGAAACAACCAATTTGATGCCAACGGTAATAGATCTTGGATTGGTAGTGGTTTTATTGTATGCCGAAAAGAGCGGCAAAACAGCAGTCTTTTAACCTATTACATAGTAACAAACAAGCATGTGATTGTAAATCTGCGTCAGTTTTATTTGCGCTTTAATTCGCTCTGCGGTGACTTTATTAAAGACTATTGTTTTTGTCTCTATGATAACATGGGAACTCCGTTGTTCTCTGCTCATCCAAATGCAGGAACAGATATTATTGCAATTCAATTTGTACCTCATGACTTAATAAATAATATGTCGATTTGGGGTGCATTTGACCTTGAGGATCACACCCTCACACTGGAGGAAATGCGAACTACTGGAGTTGAAGAAGGAAGTCTAGTCTATGCCCTAGGATTTCCTATGAATCTGGTGGATGGAATTAAAGCCCCAATATGCAGATTGGGGTGTGTTTCAAGAATTAAGGACGCTTTTATATTACAAAAAAGCAATCCAATATTTCTTATTGATGCGCAGACATTCCCAGGGAACTCAGGTGGCCCTATTATTAGCCGTCCTGAACAAATGTCCATTGTAGGAACACCGACCAATAGCCATGCAAATCTCATAGGGATTCTTAGTGCATATCTGCCCTATAAGGATGTGCTAATCAGCCAACAGACGGGCGAAGTACAAATGATTCAAACCGAGAATAGTGGACTCACCATTGTTCATCCGGTTGATCGAATAAAGGAAGTTGTTGAAATGGAGTGGCAGCGAAATGAGCAAATCAGGTTATCTCAACAACCCCAACAATTCCCACCGCTCATAAAATCAGAAGGAGCTACGGTATGACACCAGAAATCAAAAACCGAACTGACCAAATCCAGCGGGGTGTGGTTCCAGAGGGATATAAAAAGACAAAAGCGGGGATTCTCCCTGCTGACTGGGATGTGTATATACTTGGAGACTGTCTTAGGCGTATAGAAAGGCCTGTAGAGGTTAAGCCAGATGAATTATATACACAAATCGGCATCCGCTCCCATGGGAAAGGTCTCTTCTATAAAGAACCTGTTACAGGTGCATTATTGGGTAACAAATCGGTCTTCTGGATTGAACCAAACTGTTTTGTCCTGAATATCGTTTTTGCCTGGGAGCAGGCAATCGGGAAAACTACACAATCCGAAGTTGGGATGATTGGTTCCCACCGCTTTCCGATGTACCGTCCTGTAAACGATGCAGTTAATATTGATTACCTGATCTCTTATTTTTTGACAAAAAGGGGAACGGATATTCTTGAGGCAGCTTCCCCAGGTGGTGCAGGTCGCAACAAAACTTTAGGACAGGATCGCTTTTTGAAAAGCAAAATCGTATTGCCGCCCATTGAAGAACAGCAAAAAATTGCTGAAATTCTCACCACCCAAGACAAGATTATCGAGCTGAAAGAAAACCTCTTCACCGAAAAACAGCGGCAGAAAAAGTATCTGATGCAGCAGCTTTTGACGGGGAAAAATCGCTTGCCGAGGTTTAGTGGGGAGTGGAAAAAAAGAAAACTGAAAGATATACTGCATGAAAGGAAAACATATTCTCTTAAAGGGTTGGAATATCCACATGTTACACTATCTACCGAAGGCATTTTTCCTAAAAGTGAACGGTACGACAGAGATCATCTTGTGAGAGATGAAGCCAAAGAATACAAAGTTACCTATAAAGGGGACATTTGCTATAATCCTGCAAATTTGAAATTCGGTGTGATTTGTGAAAATAATTTTGGAGATGCAATTTTCTCTCCGATTTATGTAACATTTGAGGTGAGGAAGAATGTTTGCAGAGAATACTTGGCTAATTATCTCATGCGTTGGGACTTTATCAATGCTGTCAGAAAATATGAAGAGGGTACAGTGTATGAACGTATGGCCGTAAAATCAGAAGATTTCTTGAAGTTTGAGATTTTACTTCCTCAGATTGAGGAACAAACCGCCATCGCCCAGATCCTCTCCACCGCCGACCGGGAACTTGATCTGCTCCGCCAGGACATCGAGCAGGAAAAACAAAAGAAAAAAGCCCTGATGCAACTGTTGCTGACGGGGATTGTGAGGGTGAATGTGTAATGGAAGAAAAAGCAATCAAAGAAATGTGCAAGTGGGCTGTTGACCACGGAAACCGACCGCTTACACAGCAACAAAAAGAGGTATTAAAGGTGGCGATTGAGGCATCCAAAACCCTGGAAGAATTGTTCCAAGTTGCAATTGCATCTGGAATGTGGGGATAAAGAGAGGCGGATTACTCCGCCCCGTTCTTTCTGCTTCCGCCAGACGATCAAAAAGGAGGTGGGCGCCGTGGATAAAAACGCATACTTAGAGCGCAATGCCAGCCAGCAGCCAGCACTTGAACTGCTTCAGGCCATGGGCTACGTTTACATTTCACCGGAGGACTGTGCTTTGCAGCGGGGGAGCTGCTATCATGTGCTGCTGAAAGATATCCTCCGTGGCCAGCTGCGGCGGCTCAACCGCTACGCCTTCGCGGGCGCAGAAAACGAGTTCTCCGCCGCCAATATTGAGCGGGCCATGGAGGATTTGGACGAGCCTCTTACCGACGGCCTGGTGCGTACCAGTGAAAAGATCTATGATGCCCTTCTGCTGGGGAAAAGTTATCCGGAAACCGTGGGCGAGGGAAAAAACCTCAGCTTCAACCTGAAATACATCGACTGGGAGCACCCGGAGAATAACCTTTTCCATATGGCCGAGGAATTCGCGGTGGACAGCCGGGACAAGCTTCACAACGCCCGCCCAGATATTGTGCTGTTCATCAACGGCATCCCCTTCGCAGTGATCGAGTGCAAGGCCCCACAGGTTAGCGTGGAGCAGGCCGTGGAGCAGAATATCCGCAACCAGCAGAAGGAGTACATTCCACAACTCTACAAGTTTGCTCAGATTGTAATGGCGACCAATAAAAACGCTGTGAAGTATGCCACAACCGGAACGCCCAAGAAATTCTGGAATATGTGGAAGGAACAGGATACCGCTTTTCTGGGAGATGCGCTGGCCCGGTATGTAGACGGCCGCACCCCCACCGAGCAGGATCGAAATTTGATTTCTCTGTTCAGTCGAGAACGTGTGGTGGAGTTGATTCGGTACTTTGTGCTCTTTGACGCCAATGTGAAGAAAATCTGCCGGTATCAGCAGTATTTTGCCATCAAAGAAATCGTTAAGACCATCCGGCAACCCGACGAGAAAGGCAACCGTCAAAGCGGCGTCGTCTGGCACACTCAGGGCAGCGGAAAGAGCCTGACCATGGTGATGCTGGCAAAGTATATTTTAATGGAGTTGTCCGACTGCGCCCCGAAGGTGGTCATTGTCACTGACCGGAAAGAGTTGGATCGCCAGATTGCCGCTACCTTTGCCCATACCCGCCTCAATCCGGCCCGGGCGTCCAGCGGGCGAAACCTGGTGGAGCTTCTGGGCAGCGGCAAGGCGGATGTGGTCACTACCATTATCAATAAGTTCAACACCGCCGAAAAAATGGAGCACAAGAATTTTTCACGGGATGTGTTCCTGCTGGTGGATGAGAGCCACCGCTCCAACTACGGCCTGCTGGCCACCAAAATGAGGGCAGCGTTCCCAAATGCCTGCTACATCGGCTTTACCGGAACGCCTTTGATGAAAAAAGAGAAGAACACTATGGCGAAGTTCGGAAAGCTGATCCATAAATATACCATCAAGGACGGTGTGGATGACGGAGCCATTGTGCCGCTTATTTACGAAGGCCGCTTTGTGGAACAGAATGTGGACGAAACAAATATCGACCTCTGGTTCAAACAGACCACCAAACGGCTCACAGAAGCTCAGCGGGATGACCTGTCCCGGAAATGGAGCAGTATCCGCCGACTCACCTCCACCGACGCTCGGATCAAGCGGATCGCTCTGGACATCAACGAACATTTCATCGAAGGGTATCAGAATACTGGCTTCAAGGCCATGCTGGCCACAAACTACAAGCGGGATGCAGTCCGCTATTTGGAGTGCTTTGAGCAGTTCGGCGATTTGACCTGTGCCGTGGTGATCTCGCCGCCCGATCTCCGGGAAGGTGCAGACGATGTAGATGAGAGGGCTGACGATAAGGTCATTGCCTACTGGAATAAAATGATGAACCGCTACGGTGATGCAGATGCCTATGAAGAGGCGATGAAGAACCAGTTCTGCGTAGGTGACATTGATATTCTCATCGTGTGCAGCAAGCTGCTTACCGGCTTTGACGCACCCATCTGCCAGGTGCTCTACATCGACAAAGAGTTGAAAGAGCATGGTCTGCTCCAGGCCATTGCCCGCACCAACCGTCTGTACGAGGGCAAGGACTACGGCCTTATTGTGGACTACCGTGGACTGATTGAAAAACTGGATACCGCCATGGATCTGTACAGCGGCGCTGGACTGGAGAACTTTGACGGGGGCGACTTGAAGGGTGTTGTGGTGGATGTCATGTCGTCTGTGGCCGGCCTGCGGGAAACCTATACCCAGATGACGGAACTGTTTGCAGGCTTGAAAAATCCCCGTGACGCCGAAGAGGTGGAAGTATTTCTTGCTGACGATAAGAAGCGGGAGAACTTTTACCATCTTCTCTGTTCTTTTGGCAAGGCGTTGAATATAGTACTGAATGCGGAACAGGCGTATGCGGCCGTTCCAAAGGATGAATTAAAGCGGTATCAAAACACTTTTATCTTTTTCTCGAAAGTGCGCCGCAGTGTGAAAATCCGTTACTGTGATGCCATTGATAACCGGGAATATGAACCGCTGATGCAAAATCTTCTGGATACACACCTCTCGGTAGCTGTACTAAAGCAGATCACTAGCCCCATAGATATTCTGAATAAGGATGACTTTGAGCGGGAATTGGAGGAATTGGGATCTCTTCGGGCAAAAGCTGATGCTATTACCAGCAAGTTGACCCGCAGCATCAGCGAAAAGTATCAGGAGAATCCCGCCTATTATGACAGTTTTTCCATGCGAATCAAGGAAGCGCTGGAGCAGTACAAGGAAAAGGTGATTTCCGAGGCGGAATATCTGGCAAAAATGCGTACCATCATGGAAGACTATCACGCTGGAAGGAGCACCGTAACCTACCCGGAATCCATTAAGAATAATGTCCATGCCCAGGCTTTTTACGGTGTTTTGTCAGCGGTGTTCGACGAAGCAAAGGAAGCGGAAGTTTCTCCTGATTTTGCTGCGGAGATTGCGGAAGAGATTACAAAAATTGTGGCTAACCACAGTCAAGTGGACTGGACCGACAACAAAACAATCCACGACCGAATCTCGCAGGATATTGATGATCTCTTTTATGACTATGAGAAAGAACGGGGATTAAAACTGTCTTTTGACACCATTGATAGGATTATTGAAAATGTGAAAACAGTGGCGCTTCGGAGGTTTTAACAGCGATGGCGCAAGAGAGAACAGTTTTATATGAAGGCAGCGAGATCCGCTATGTGCTGGAAGAAAAGCCGGTAAAGAACCTCAATTTGCGGATCCATAAAGATTGCAAAGTGTATGTCTCAGCAAATCCGGATATCCCGGCAGAAAAAGTGGATGGTTTTGTAATCAGGAAGGGAAACTATATTCGCTCGGCCCAGGGAAAGTTTCTTGAAATGGCGCAGTATACCTTTCAGCCCAGGCAGTATGTCAGCGGCGAGACGTTTTATCTGCTGGGCAGAGGAGTCCGCTTGAAAGTGGAGAAGAACGTCCGAGAAGAAATTTCCTCTGACGGGATCTATTTGTATCTTTGTATCAAAGATCCCGATGACTTTGCAAAAAAGCAAAGAATGGTGACACGATATCTGGATGAACAATGCCAAATCATCTTTGGCGAGATCATTTCGGAAACCTACCCGGTATTTCAAAAATATGGGATATCAATGCCTATACTGCGTATCCGAAACATGGAGACCCGATGGGGTTCTTGTTTAGCGAAAAAAGGGATCATTACATTGAATAAGCGTCTTCTTGAAGTGCCAAGAAACTGTATCGAATATGTGGTGATGCACGAGTTCTGCCATTTTGCTTATCCAAATCACTCAAAACACTTTTATGATTTCCTGACAACACTGATGCCCGATTGGAGAGAACGAAAGAAATCCTTAGACAAAAGTGCAGTGTACTGGATATAATGTATCGTCATATTCAGAGCAAATAAAGTTCCGCTTTTCTAAATTTCCCCTTGACAGGGCTTCCTGGCAGAGTTACACTGGTAACACAGCGGCTCAATAGGCAAATTATTTTACTTTTGTATCATCATTAACAGGCTTTCCCGAAAGGAATTGGATATCATTTATAGGCTTTTCGCTGTACCCCAG
>Ga0137308_102697_pt1 | contig 10944 bp, 15 predicted proteins | sample Inofrocosms_June_FD_97181 | JGI IMG/M metagenome (GOLD analysis project Ga0137308, IMG submission 97181) | Mouse cecal microbial communities from Vienna, Austria - N-Acetylneuraminic and N-Acetylglucosamine D2O microcosms_June | ecosystem: Host-associated > Mammals > Digestive system > Large...
AAAGGAAGTCTCTTGATCGAGGTGGGACAGCTCCTAAAACGGGGCGGATATAGGATAAAAGTGCTGAATACCATCAATTTTTCCAAGTCCATGCGGTACAACCCGTTCGCCTACCTGCACAGCGAAAAGGACATCTTAAAGCTGGTAAACACCATCATCGCCAACACCAAGGGCGACGGGGAAAAATCCGCCGAGGATTTTTGGGTGAAGTCAGAACGGCTTTTCTATACCGCCCTGATCGGCTATATCTGGTACGAGGCCCCGGAGAACGAGAAAAACTTTACCACCCTGCTTGAAATGATTAACGCTTCCGAGGCAAGAGAGGACGACGCCGAATTTCAAAGCCCCGTGGATGAAATGTTCGCACGGCTGGCAGAAAAGGAGCCGGAGCATTTCGCCGTCCGACAATATCAAAAGTTTCTGCTTTCGGCTGGCAAAACTCGTTCCTCGATCTTGATCTCCTGCGGGGCCAGATTAGCGCCCTTTGACATCCGGGAAGTCCGTGAGCTGATGGAAACCGACGAAATGGAGCTGGACACCCTGGGCGACCGCAAAACGGCGCTGTTCCTGATTATGAGCGACACGGACACGACCTTTAACTTCATTCTGGCGATGCTGCAAAGCCAGCTTATCAATCTGCTGTGCGACCGGGCCGACGACGTGTACGGTGGGAGGCTTCCCGTCCATGTGCGTCTGATACTGGACGAGTTCGCCAACATCGGACAGATACCCAACTTTGACAAGCTGATCGCCACCATCCGAAGCCGGGAAATCTCGGCTTCTATTATTTTGCAAAGTCAATCGCAGTTAAAATCCATCTACAAGGACGCCGCCGACATCATCAGCGACAACTGCGACTGTACTTTATTTTTGAGTGGGCGGGGGAAGAACGCCAAGGAAATCTCCGACGCGCTGGGCCGGGAAACGATTGACAGCTACAACACGTCGGAGAACCGGGGCAGCCAGACCTCTCACAGACTGAATTATCAAAAATTGGGAAAGGATGTGCCATAATACCTTGTGACGAGTTCAGTTGCCCAATCAAATTCACGAACAGGGACACGATCAACTGGACTTTTCGTGGAAAGAATAGGACAATGGGACTTGAACACAAGGAGGTTCATTATGATAGAATTAACGTATACGAGAGTGGGAGACTACTACATTCCCGATCTGATACTTGACGAGGAACCGGAGCAGGATGTATTCTATGGCAAGTACGGTGATCTTCGACGTGACTATCTCCGGGAACATCGGCCTGGGCTATGGATGGTGCTGGTAAACAGCGGCAAGCTGGCCGATCACTTGAAGGGTGTCGAGCGGATGGCAGAGCAACGCATGGACACACTCCTGCCCCAATTGATGAAAGCTGCTGGTGTGACAGAGGAATTGAAAGTGCGTGACCAGATGGCGTGGGTAGGGCTAATGAATAACTGCAAGGCCAGAGCTGAGGAAATCATTTTTTCGGAACTGATTTACTGCTAATTGCTAAAGCGACCAGTGGGAAAAGTCCGCCTGGTCGCTTTGCTATATGTGGCGGCACATAGTTACATCTTCTTATCATCGCAGTTTTATCGCTTGTGTTCTTGCAAGAATAGAATTATAATGTTTGGTAGAAAAAGGGGGGATTTCTTTGGCAAACATTCTGATCGTTGAAGATGAAAAGGCTATGCAGGACATTATCGTGGACTATATGATAAAAGGCGGACATACCTGTTTTACCGCCGGAGATGGCATAGATGCTCTTGTCATGCTGAAGAATCATCCTATGGACCTGATAATCCTGGATGTGATGATGCCCCACTTGGACGGCTTCTCTGTCTGCAAGATGGCGCGGGAAATGAGCAATATGCCCATTATCATGCTGACCGCCAAAAGTGCGGAGGACGATAAGCTGAAAGGCTATGACTACGGTGCGGACGACTATATGACAAAGCCATTCAGTCCAAAAGTACTGTTGGCAAAGGTGAACGCCCTCCTGCGCCGTTCCTCCCCCGCTTCTGCTGGAGCAATCACCGCTGGAAAAATCATGCTCCACCCCAACGCACACAAGGTTTATCTTGACGGTCAAGAGATTACATTGACCCATAAGGAATATGAATTGCTCGCGTTTCTCATCGCAAACCCTGGACAGATTTTTAACCGGGAGCAGCTTCTGAACCGTGTATGGGGCTATGATTTCGAGGGAACAACCCGCACTGTGGACACCCACATCAAGACCCTGCGGCAAAAGTTGGGGGACGAGGGCAGGCATATCGTCACGCTGATCCGCTCCGGCTATAAATTCGAGGTAACAATATGAAAGAGGCTTTTTCCCTCCGCACAGTGCGGAAAAAGATTGTGATGCTCTCCAAACTGGCGGGAATTGTGCTGATTTTCTCCTATATTCTGTCTACCCGTCTGCCTGTCAGCGAGGATGCTTCTTTCTTGATTTGGCTGGGTTTTCTTCTGCTGCTGGTTTTAGGGATAGACTTTTTTATGAGCCGCTTCATCACAAAGCCGATTTCAGAATTAAACGCTTCGGCAAAGCGCATGGCTGGGCTGGATTTTTCGGCCCCCTGTATTATTACTTCAACAGATGAATTCGGCGAGTTATCTGCCAGTCTGAACACGATGGCTGAAAATCTGCAACAGGCCCTTTCCCGTCTGGAGGACGCCAACACGCAGCTTGAGCAGGATGTAGAGAGAGAACGGCTTTTGCTGGCGGAGCGTAAGGAACTGGTGGACAGCCTATCCCATGAGATGAAAACCCCGCTGGGCATTATCCGGGCCTATGCGGAGGGCTTGCAGGACGAACCAGACGAGGCCAAAAAGCAGAAATACGCCCAGGTCATTGTCTCCGAAGTGGAGCGCATGAATGATCTGATCGTGACCCTGCTGGATTTGTCGGCGCTGGAGAGCGGGGCCGCTCAACTGAACGTTACCCGGTTTGATTTTGTGGATCTGGTGGAAACGGTAGCTGGGCGGCTCCTGGTGGACGTGCCTGATATGGACTTTGATTTACAATATGAACTTCCAGAGCAGAAAGTCTACGTGCAGACGGACATGAAGCGCATGGAGCAGGTTTTGGGCAATTTGATTGTCAACGCCAAGAAAAATGTATTCCCCGGTGGCGTCCTGCGGCTGGAATTAACCGAGAACGGTGGGGACTTGCATTTTGCCATCTTCAATCAGGGCCGACCCATTCCAGCAGACAACCTTCCCAAAATCTGGACAAAATTCTATCGGGACAGCGGTGCGGAATACAGCGGCTCCGGGCTGGGGCTGTCTATCGTGGCGCAAATCCTATCCATGCAGAAGCTGCCCTATGGCGCGGAAAATCTGGCGGACGGAGTGCGGTTCTATTTCTCTATCCCCGCTGCCGAATAATTTCACACGGATTTCACAGAGACCTCACACCAATTTCACACCGCCCATCTAAACTCTCCTTATCTCAAATAAGGAGGGTTTTCTTATGTTTTTAGGTTTAGCGTGGTACTGGTGGCTGGTAATTGTGGTGGTGCTGATCGTCTCCATCCCTTTCAAGGTCAAGTTTATGAAGTGGTGGAGCAAGCGCCAGCAGGGGAAGAACCAGCGCGGGAAGTGGGGTGATGATGAGTGATTGAGGTTAAGAACCTGACGTTCTCCTACAGCAAGGATAAACAGGCCCTTCATGGTCTGGACTTCACTGTAGAGGACGGGGAAATCTTCGGTTTCCTGGGGCCAAACGGCTCCGGGAAGTCCACGACCCAAAAAATCCTGACCGGGATTCTGAAGGGCCACGGTGGAAAGGTTTCCCTGTTCGGGCAGGACATCTCCGCCACCCACGGCCCGGAGTTTTTTCAGAAAATTGGCGTTCTCTTTGAGTTCCCCTACCTATATGCCAATTTGAGCGCCGTGGACAATCTGAACTACTTTGCCTCGTTCTATCCCAAGGAGCAGCGGCGGGATGTGGTGGAGCTGCTGGAAACGCTGGAATTTAAGCCGGACTTTCTGAAAAAGCCGGTGTCCTCTTATTCCAAGGGTATGCGCCAGCGGGTGAGCATGGCGCGGGCATTGGTCAGCAATCCCAGACTGCTGTTCCTGGACGAACCCACCAGCGGCCTTGACCCCTCTGGCGCGGTGTTGTTTCGCAGGATTATCGAGCAGGAGCGCAAAAAAGGGACAACAGTTTTTGTGACGACCCACAACATGATGGACGCTGATCTGCTGTGCGACCGGATCGCTTTCATCTCTAATGGGAACCTGGTGGCCCTGGACACGCCCAAGCGTCTGAAAGAGAAAAACAGCAATCACCGGGTCGTGATCGACTATCTGTATCAGGGACAACGGGAAACGAAAACCATAGAGGCCCAGGAGCTGGAGTCCGGTATCCCCTTTGCCCATGACGAGATTGTCAGCATCCACTCCCAGGAGCCTACCCTGGAGGATATGTTTATCCAGTACACAGGGAGGGGGCTGTCCTGATGTGGAAAAGATTTTGCGCCCTGTTCAAAAAGGACTGCCGGATGTTGCTATCAGGGAAGTTTTTCCTGATGGCGGTAGGTTTTCTGGCCCTCTATACGGCGTATGTGAACCTGGGGTATATCCGTTTCATGCAGATGCCGCCCTACAATGTGTACCTATATGACCCCGCCGGGACACAGACAGAGGTATCGTCCCTGGTTCATGCCGTTGCATCCTTGGAAGCTATGGACGCTGCCCTGCTCTCCGACACCAACGGCGTAGGGCTGGATGCCAGCGCCGAGGATGTGCGTGTGGTACTTTACGCCGGAGCGGAACACGTTGACCGCCACCGGGCGGACTACGCACTGTCCCTGCTGCGGCCCTCTATCGGCAGCGCCCTGGAGATCATCGGGACAAACACGCCGGAACAAAAGGCGCGGAAAGAGATCACCTGTGAGCTGCTGTTTTTTGAACTGGCCGCTGTGGGATTCCTGGGAATCGCCGCTGTGCTGTTCAAGGAAAAGGGGATGGGGGTAATTCGTGTCCACGCTATTCTCCCGTTGCGGAAAAACCTGTTTCTCCTGTCCAAGCTGGTGGTGTTCCTGCTCTCTGATCTTGTCTTTGCGGTACTGCTCACCCTGCTGAACGTAGGGCTTGCCGATGGAGTGGCGCTGCTGCCCGCTGTCCTGCTCCAAACTGCCATCCTTTCCCTGATGATGGCTTTGGTGGGACTGCTCTGCGCCCTGCTGCTGAAAGATTTCCGGCAATTCACATTGGCCTACCTGATTATCGCCATTTTTGCAGCAACGCCAGTATTTTTGTCTGCCAATACATCGGTGAAATTTGACTGGATTGGCTACCACCCATTCTATCACGTCTATATGGGATTGAAAAGCGCGTACTTCGGAGCGGCAGTATCGCCGGTCTACTATATCGGCTCTGCGTGTGCGATTGCGCTACTGTTCTTGGCTGTGCAGCTTGCGTTCCGCCGGGAAATGGGAAAGGAGGGATGAGGTGTGAAAGGCTTGAAATATCAGCTAAAAAGTGTGTTGAAAGACAAGTTTTGCCTGATGACCTTCCTGCTGCCCATTGTGGTTGCTGTGGCGCTGAACTTTATGGGTTCCATCGACCTGTCCAGCCTGGGGGAACACCACTTCGGTGTGCTGGAAAACGACCTGTCCTCGGAGACGATTGCATGGCTGGAACGATATGGCCCGGTGACAGTTTATAAAACGCAGGAGGAACTGACCGTAGCCATCAACGAACCATCTACCAACATCATAGGCGTGAAGGCGGACGGGGTAAGCATCAAAACAGTAATTGCTGGGGATGAGCTGGACATTTTCCGGCAGGCGGCAGTAACTCTCCCAGCTCTCTATGAACAGCGGGAGTGGGTCGAAAAAGTGGAGATCCAAACGTTGGAGCGGCCTGACATTCTGGAAAGTTTTCAAGACATTTTTATCCCCGCTGTACTGATTGTTGCCATGTTCATGGGCTGTACGTTTAACGCCATGAACATCATCTCCGAAAAAGAGGACGGTGTGGCATTTGTCAATAAAATCCTGCCCATGACGCCCAGCCAGTATATTTTACAGAAAGTTGTAGTGGGGTTCCTCTTTGGAAGTTTATCGTCCATCGTAACAGCGTATATCTGCTTCCGGCTGTCCTGGCGGGATGTGGGGATCATGCTGGTGCTAATCCTTTTGTCATCCTTTGTGGCAGCACTAATCGGACTGTTCATTGGCAAGTTTTCCGAAAGCCTGATGGTAGGCGTGGTCTATATCAAAATCGTCATGCTGCTGTTTATCGCTGTGCCGATTGTATGCGCCTTAATAGGGGTGAGTGGGCCAATAGCTGTGGTCTGCAATATCGTCCCGTCCCAGCCCGCCTTTGACGGTATCCTGGCTCTCTCCGCCGGGAGCATGGGGACGGCGATGAAGGATATTGGTATCCTCGCAGTCCACTGTGTCGCATGGTTCGCACTATATGTTTTGATTTCCACCCAGCGTCAAAGACAAGTAATTCAATAATCTGAAAAATATCTGCCCAGCGGCAGAAAAGAAAAAAACCGCTGCTGGGCAGGTGTTATACCCATGCCAAGGTATCATGCCTATGCGGCGGTTTTGAGAAATCAAAGCCGCCGTTTTTATGACCAGCAGGCGGCATATAGGAGGATGCCGCCATGCGGCTGCGATGGAAAAATCAGCTTGATATTCACTTGTCGAAAAAAGCCTGATCCCCGCAACGGCGAACTCCACCCACGCTTGCGAAAACCGTCACTTTCTGTCGGCTCATAATGTTGTTACCTGCACCCGAATGGCCTTGTGCCGTCCGGGTGCTTTTGCATTTCCAGGCCAATCACATCGGCCACGCTGCCGCTCCCCGCCCCTTTCGTTCAGATCCCAGCAAAAATCTGAACGAAAGGAAAATGCAGGATGGGAATTACCATCAGAAAGCATAGGCGCAATTTGTCCTATGATGATGCCACCACCCTTGACGAACTTTGGGTGATAGCCAAGCAGTTTGACCGGAGCTTTTACCGTGAGTGGAAAGACCATTGGGACGAGCGCGGCTATGACGAGTACATAGTTGTCACCGAGGGACGTTTGCCCTGCTGCGAATCGCCGGAGTAGTATGTGTGCCGCATGGAAACCCGCAGGGAAATCCTGGCGGTGCTGGCTCTCTGCACCGAGAAGCAGCGGGAGCGGTTTCTGCTCCATGCTCTCTATGATCTCAGCTATGAGGAAGTCGGAAAAATCTGCGGATGCTCCAAGTACGCTGTGCGTGATTCCGTTGAAGCGGTCAGAAAAATTTTTCTGAAATTCTTCAAAAACCACCCCCACGATTGACCGTTCAAAACGGCTATAAGGTGAGGGGCGATATGCTCCATCACCGGGAGGGACAAGCTGCTGTGTCGGCTTGTCCCTTCTCACATTTGAAGGAGGTCTTTATGACAATTATCAGACTGCACCGCCACCCCCGCTGCCCTATCAACTGCACTTCCATTCCGCTCTTGATACTGCCTTTGGAAAATCTGATAGTCCAGGGCGAGGATGGAGCAGCAGTAGAATTGTTGCTGGCGAATCTGCCCCCGGCCCGCATCCGGCAGGTCTACGCCTGCACCGCCACCAATGCGATCACAAAGCTGAAGCATTTTTTCATGAAACATGGCTGGATGCCGAAGGAGGCTTGATAACAAAATGGGCAAGTCATTAGAGGTGGCTGACACGCTGACGCTGGGCGCTGACCTCCCCGAAAAGTTCAGGATTGAAATAGCGTTCCATCGGCAGACGGCAAATCCGTACCAACTGTAAAATTACCGGGATACTTGGAATGGTAGGCTTCAATTCGATTTCCGAAAGATACCGCGGGTCAACATTTATCTGCTCCGCCAATGCCTTAATCGTAAGCCCCAATGCCTCCCGTGCGGCCCGTACATCCACGCCAAAAGTTTCAAAGCCGGGACAGTCCTTGATTTTCGCCATATCACATCACCCTACTACTGTATATAGTTCATATGGTGTCCTTTGGAATGATGCAATATGCGTCTATTCGCGGTTTATAATTCATATATCTTTTTGGTAAAATCTTTATGAAATCTTCAAAATTACAGGATATGCTATCGTTACAATCAAAAAAAGGGGTGGGTTATATGGATATGATCTTAAAAACAACTGCCCTCTGCAAAAGCTTCAAAGGGCAGATGGCTGTGAACGATGTGTCGCTGAATATTCAGCGCAACTCAATTTATGGGTTGCTTGGGCCGAATGGTGCGGGGAAATCTACCATCTTGAAAATGATTACAGGTATTCTCCGTCCCACCTCTGGCGCGATTGAATTTGACGGACATCCGTGGAACCGGGCAGATTTGGAAAACATTGGTGCTTTGATTGAGATGCCTCCGCTCTATGAAAATCTCTCGGCCTATGAAAACCTGAAAGCCCGAACACTGGCCCTGGGGCTTCCAGAAAGCCGCATCAAGCAAGTGCTTGGTATTGTGCAACTTGAGAATACTGGAAAAAAACGGGCAGGCCATTTTTCGCTGGGAATGAAACAGCGGCTTGGAATTGCCTTGGCTCTGTTGTCACAGCCCAAATTGCTTATCTTGGACGAACCGACAAATGGGTTAGACCCGATTGGTATTCAAGATTTGCGTGAGCTTATCAGAAGTTTTCCGCAAAAAGGGATCACCGTCATATTGTCCAGTCATATACTCTCCGAAGTTGAGCAAATTGCTGACCACATTGGCATTATATCTGCCGGACATTTAGGCTATGAAAACGAAATCCATAAGAACCACGATCTGGAACGTATTTTTATGGATGTTGTTGGCGCACATAGGGAAAGGAGTGAGAAATAATGTTCGGGATTGTCCGTTCGGAACTCCTTAAAATGCGGCACAGCTTCTCGATGAAATTGATTTTTGGTGCGCCATTGGCAACTGTACTTGTCGGCTTTTTATTGAGCAGTCATGCAGTACAATATTCGGCTTACAACTGGTGGTACACTATGCTTCTTCCTGTTGTGACCGCACTGTGGGCCGCAGGTACAGTTATCCGTGAGAAAAATACAGGGCTGCAAAACATTGTTTGTTTGCCGTTCCCTTCTGCGAAAATATGGATTGGCAAAGGACTTGCCCTGACTGCTGTGCTTTTTATCAGCAATCTGCTCATGTGGTTATTTACTACGGGAATTGCCAGTTTTACGACTATGAATATTTCGCCGCTGGACAGCATAATCGGCTGTATGCTGCTGTTCCTTACTTGCTTGTGGCAACTTCCTTTTGTTATGCTGATTGCAAGCAAAACAGGGTATCTTCCCTCTGTGCTAATAACTTTTGTGGCGAATATTGTTTCATCAGCTATTGGCGCAGAAAAAACATGGTTCTTTCTTAATCCATACGCTATTCCGGCCCGTGTAGTCTGCCCATTTTTCAAGATACGTCCTAACGGACTTCCCATTGAGGACGGTTCTCCGTTATTGGCTGTTGAGCACATTTTTCCCGCTCTTGCCATTAGCTTGGCATTAGCTGCTGCCTCCTTTTGGATTTGCTCTAAATTGCTTGGAAGTGGGGGAAAGTCCAATGGCTAACTATATCTGCTATTTGAAAAGTGATTTATACAAATTGTGTCATTCCTGTTTTTTCCTTCTGCACGCTATTTTTGCCGTATGTGGGGCGGCTATGATGTCACTGTATGCAGGCGTTTCCCAAAGCGATGACATCAATAAACTGGCTGCTTATTTTCAGATCATGGCCGTTGCTTTTCCCTTTGCAATCGGGATTGTCTGCTATGTTGCAGCAGAACAGGAGGCAAAAGCAGGACATTTTCAAAATATATTGACACTTCCATACAGACAGAAAGCCGCTCTTTCCAAATTGACTATTTTGCTTGTGACTGGACTTTTGGCAACCGTATTGAGTAGTGTACTATTTGGTGCGCTATTTCCACTGGTTGGCGGCACAACAGAAATTCCTTCCGGATTTTATACAGTAATTCCACTTGTCCTTTGGGGCAGTAACATTTTGCTGTATGGTATTCATTTCGTATTAGCAATTCGATTTGGTAAAAATTTGGGAATAGGGATTGGAGTGTTCGGGAGCCTTTTGGTTGCGCTTCTCCAAACAGGATTAGGCACGGGCATCTGGTTTGTCATCCCTTATGGTTGGGGTATTCGTTTTTCTTCTTACGTTCTGGAAACGACCTTTGGCCTAATGCCGCCAGACAGAATAGGTATGGATTTTGGCATCATCTTTTGCATATTGTCAACTTGTGCTATAATAGGAATTGCAGTCCTCTGGTTTTCCAGATATAGCGGAAATCGGTCAGCCGATTGAGAGTGGAGGTAGAGCTGATGAATTGGTTGGGCAATATTATTTGGTTCTTGTGCTGCGGACTGTGGCAGGGAATTTCTTGGCTGGTTGCCGGTGTTTTATGGAGCATTACCATTGTCGGTATTCCGATTGGCCGTCAATGCTTTAAGTTTGCGTCACTTGCTTTCTTCCCTTTTGGAAAAGATGTGAATTATGGCGGCGGTGCTATGTCTGCGATTGCCAATATCTTGTGGCTGCTTATCAGCGGTATCCCTTTGGCGTTGGTGGCGCTGCTAAATGGGTTGCTTTTGTGTTGTACGATTATCGGTATTCCTTTCGGAGTACAGTGCTTCAAAATGGCAAAACTGGCGTTGATGCCTTTTGGCGCAACAGTAATGTAGATGTCCTTGGAGTGCAAATAGGGCCATGAAAAAGAGGTTATCTCAAGCGGGATATATAAACCAAGGCAGAGAGGTGAGATAATGGCGCATATATTGGTAGTGGATGATGATATAGCTATGCTCCAGCTTGTCAGGCGTGTTTTAGAAAAAGATCAGCATTTAGTTACACTTCAATCAAACGCCAAAGCAGTCACAGAAATGGATTTTTCAAAGTTTGGTTTGATTTTACTGGATGTTATGATGCCGGAAATTGATGGTTTTGACCTCTGCAATCAAATCCGTGACCGTGTAGATTGCCCGATCATT
>Ga0137308_102698_pt1 | contig 10931 bp, 10 predicted proteins | sample Inofrocosms_June_FD_97181 | JGI IMG/M metagenome (GOLD analysis project Ga0137308, IMG submission 97181) | Mouse cecal microbial communities from Vienna, Austria - N-Acetylneuraminic and N-Acetylglucosamine D2O microcosms_June | ecosystem: Host-associated > Mammals > Digestive system > Large...
TGAAGAATGTGGTCTATACTGGGGATGTGGAGATATCCAAGACCTATAGGGCATATTACAGGGGCATCACGAGAGCGGTATAAAGGGATAAAGGGGAACGTTTCCTTTTTCCTATCATATAATGTGATAAGTGACAGCCTTGGGGCAGGGTACATTGCGCTTTTATGACAGGATCCGAAGGCTGTGTTTATAGGAAAAGGAGAATGTTCTGCTTATGGCTATCGGTTATTTGATGATACAGGCCCGAACCGCCGAGGATGCCGTTCCGCTTCCGGGCGTACAGATTACAATTTTGGATGATCAAGGCCGCATTGTCTATGAGTTGTCCACGGATGAAAATGGGGAAACACAGTCGGTTCCCTTGGAAACGGTTAGTAAAGATTTCTCTTTGGTGCCGTCTTACACGGGTACACCATATGTAGGTTATGATATTTTTGCACAGGCATCGGGTTTTAACTCTGTTTATATTTCGGGGGCGCCTGTTTTTGAAGGGGAAACCGCCATCCAGCCCCTTGCCCTTGTGCCCATGCCGGTAACACAACGCAGCCCCACGGTGGCGGAAATTATTATTGATAAGCCTGCCGTGGCCATGCAGAATGAGCGGCATCAGGAAGGTCCCGAGGAGGAGCCGCGCGTGCTGCGGCAGGTAGTGATTCCTAATCCTATCACCGTTCACTTGGGCAGTCCGGCATCCTCTGCGTCCAATGTCCACGTATCCTTTCCGGACTATGTAAAAAATGTGGCCAGCAGTGAAATATATCCTACATGGCCGGAGGCGGCGCTGAGGGCGAATATTTATGCCATTATCACCTTTGCTTTGAACAGAGTTTTCACGGAGTGGTACAGAAGTCAAGGCTATAGCTTCGATATTACAAACAGTACGGCTTATGATCAGGCCTTCGTATACGGAAGGACAATCTACGAATCCATCAGCCGGATTGTGGATGAAATATTTAATGAATATGTGCGCAGACAGGGGCAAAATGCACCGTTTTTTACCTCTTTTTGCAACGGAACCACGGTTTTCTGCTCCGGAATGTCCCAGTGGGGGACAGTGTCCCTTGCCCAACAGGGATATTCACCGCTGCAGATTCTCCGTGCCTACTATCCAAACGATATAGAAATTGCCGAAACCAATACCGTCACTGGAGTGGTATCCTCTTATCCCGGAACAGCGTTGAGGCTTGGCAGTACGGGGCTGGATGTGCAGACCATTCAGACTTATCTGAACAGAATCCGTAGAAACTATCCTGCCATTCCTGCCGTCACCGACGAAACCGGTGTGTTCGGAAACACTACTCAGGCGGCGGTAACGAAATTTCAGAGTATTTTCAATCTGGCGGCTGACGGCATTGTGGGGAAGGCCACATGGTATAAAATATCGAAGCTGTATGCCGCGGTGACGAGACTGGCGGAGCTGGACAGCGAAGGAACTTCTCTCGGAATAGGCACGGTTCCTCCCGGATCTGTGTTGAGACAGGGATCAAGAGGGCAGGATGTGATTACGCTGCAATATCTTTTGAATGTGGCGTCGGAATTTTATCCCTATGTTCCCACTGTTTCACAGGACGGTATTTTTGGCAGCGGAACCAGACAGGCGGTAATTGCTTTCCAGCAGATCATGGGATTGAATCCGGACGGCATTGTGGGGCCCAATACATGGGAGGCGCTCTATGATGTGTATCTGGGAATGCAGGAGAATGTACCGTCACCCGGTCCGGAAACGGATGTGGTGGAATATGTAGTCCGCTCCGGCGATACGCTGTGGCTGCTTGCCAGACGGTACGGAACCACGGTGGAAGCTATTAAGAATTTAAACGGGCTTACCAGTAATATGCTGAATATCGGGCAGGTGCTGAAAATCCCTGCAACTGCCAACTCTTCTTATTTCGAATATTCCGTTCGTCCGGGAGACACTTTGTGGCTGCTATCCAGACGATACGGAACCACTGTGGATACTCTTATGAGGCTGAACGGGTTGACCAGCGACAGGCTGAATGTGGGGCAGGTATTATTGATTCCCCGGCAATAATGTGAAAAAGAGCATTTCACAATCCTGATTAGAGTGCCCGCCAAGGCGGGCATATGGGAGTTAAAATATAAGCGTTTGACCGGATGGTATTATTCGGTCAAACGCTTATTGCTTTTACTTTATAGAAAACAGAAATTTCCGTCTCACATGGGAAAAATAGTTACTGTTCACTCCGTGACCAGTAACGCATGCACAGAAACCGCAAAACAGCGGTTTCGCGCAGGTTGCCCTCGGGTTTGTCACGCAAAAAACGCGTGAAAACGCCTTAACAGCACAAACCCTTCGTTAACTTACAAATACGGAAACCGTGCTGAAAAATTTCTTCCTGTTTGCAAAGAGACTGCCGCCGTAGGGCTGTTCAGGCTCCTCCGCTGCGTTTACAATGGCGGTTTGTTCCTTCCAATCAAAGGTCTGATTCGGCACCTGCTTTTTATCCGTTCCCTTCCGTTTGGATTCGTGGTACTTGGATACGGTATCTTCGGTTATCGTTACTTTTTTGCCTAAGTTTTTTGACACGTTATTAACCTTATCCTGAAGATTGCGCTTCTCCTCGTCGGTAGCGGCTGTGCGCTGCTTCCTCTGCAGACCTGACCGGATACGCTTCATGTGGGCAATCTGTTCCTTGGTAGCGGAAAGGGAAATCAGTACGCCGGCATCTTTATTTCCGAACACAATAGGCTTCGCAGGCTGCCCGATGCCGGATTCTTCGTTCTCGGATTCCTTCGTATTGCTTTCTTTTTCAGCCTCTTTATTCGCTTCTTTTAAATCTTCCGCTTTTTTGGCAGCTTCCTCTTGACGCTTTTTGATTTGATACTGCCTTAATTCATTATTCAGAGTCTGTATCTCTTCCTGTACGGCCTGCCTTTCCTCTCTCTTCTCTTCATTGGTTTTATCTTTGGCGTTTGAAATGGATTTCTTTTTTCCTTGCAAATCCGTGATTTGTTTGCGGAGTTCGCTTTCATGATTGTCCAAGGAAGGTCTTTTGGAGGATACATTGCTCTGTGATGATAGATTGGCGCTTGTTACTTTCATCTTTATACCTCCCCAAATTATTATATCATAGGATTCCTTTTAATTATCTTTATGGTATCATAATTTACGGAGTTTCGCAATAAAGCATTGCAATGAATTTTAATGGTTTGGTTACATTTAGTTACTTTTCACACCTACGCCACCGCGAGGTGCTTTCACGCTCATGCCTTTTAATTGCTTCACGGCTCTGACTTTCTTGCTCGTATCTCTCACCAGCCATTCGTTAGTCAGCCTCGCATAAGGAAGTACAGAATTACAGTTCAATATGCCCGCCTCGATGTGTTTCATCAGCCGCTTGTCCAGCGCCGTCAGCGTTGCCCGGACAATTAGAAAAAAGCCGGAAAAGAATCCGGTTGCTGAATGTAATAAAATCCAGAAAAAGTTTGGTGCAATGGTAATTTTCAAAATAAGTTTGAGAATATTACGTTTACCTAAATTGAATCATATTTATCTAAAAAATTTACATCAGCAAAATATTATAATTATAACGCAGGATCAACAGCATTATTTTTCGCAAAAGCAACAGCTCTATCAATACATGTTCCACATTTGCCACAAGGTTTATCTTGTCCTTCATAGCAAGACCAAGTAAGCGCATAAGGAACTTTTAATTCCAAACCGATTTTTACAATATCTGCTTTGGTTTTATTTACAAAAGGTGCCTCAATGTGTAATTGTTTTCCTGAGCCCTCCCAAATAGCATCGTTCATAGCTTTATTGAACATAGGAGAACAATCAGGGTAAGCACTTCCGGCAGCATCATCAGTATGTGCTCCATAATAAATAATGCTGCAATCTTTACTTAATGCAATACTGGCAGCAGCAGATAAAAACAAACCATTACGGAATGGCACATATGTACTTACAGGAGTTTTGCCCTCTGTTTTTTTTATCTGTTCCGAATAACTTTCTTCTGGAATTTCTTCTGTTGATTGTTGCAATAAAGAGCAATTGCTATATTTAAATATTTCCGTTAAATTCAAAAAAAAATGTTCAACGCCGTAATATTTTGCGACTTCATTAGCAGCGATCAATTCTTTATTATGCTTTTGTCCATAAGAAATAGAAAGTGAAATAACATTTTCTTTTCCATATTTATTAACAGCCATTCCAAGTACTGTTGTAGAATCAATACCACCACTTGATAATACTAATACTTTCATTAAGCTCCTCCTTACCTTAAATATAATTGTAATGCTGCATCTTCCAAGAATTTTCCACGTCTTTCAACAGTAACTGTTTTGGTATTTGTTTTTTGTATTCCTCTTGTAGTTACGCAGCTATGATAACCTTCTAAAATTACAGCAATATCTTCAGTTCCTGTAATTTCAGAAATTATATCGGCAATATCACAGCCTATACGCTCTTGTAACTGCAACCGACGCCCAACCATATCGCAAATACGCGCAATTTTTGACAACCCTATGACTTTTCCTTTTGGAATATATGCAACAGTTGCCTTCATATCGTACATCAATGCTAAATGATGCTCACAATATGAAAAAAGGTCAATATCTTTCATAACTACTACATTATTACTGGAAACACGTTCTTCATTAAATACTTTACCGAACATTTCCGCAATGTCATGATTTGTATATTGCATTCCTGCAAATATTTCTGTATACATTTTAGCTACACGCTTAGGTGTATCAATTAAACCTTCACGTTCTGTGTCATCCCCTAAAGCAGCTAATATACCGCGTATATGTTCTTCAATAGCTTTTTCATCGATCATGTTATTATACCCCTCTCAAATTTGGATTCCAAATAACTTTATGCATTTGTATCTGTAATTTTATATCATTCAAATTATTTTCAATCATATAACTTACCATATCAGCCGGTTCAATTTTTCCAAATACAGGACTAATATATACGGCACATACGTTTGTTAAATTATATTTTTCAATAATATATTTGGCTTTCTCCAAATCACCAATACTGCTGCAAACAAATTTAACTGTATCTGTATTTTTTAAAAGGCAGAAATTTTCTAAATACATATCATTTTCAGAACCGCTTTCAGGTAATTTATAATCCATAGTAAAACTTGGTCTATAATCATTGCAAAAAGGCGCTATTGATATACTTCCATTAGTTTCTATTTCAACTCTTATTTCCGGATGTTCTGCTAATGCTTTTAAAAGACTGCCCATTTCCGGCTGTAATAAAGGCTCTCCGCCTGTTAACGTTACATTTTTTACATTAGTAGAAATAATGTAAGATACGATTTCTTCAATGGTGAGTTCCTCAAATTCACAGCCTTTTTCATTTGCCCATTTTGTATCACAATAACAACAATGTAAATTACAGTGTTTAAATCTTATAAATACAGCTAATTCCCCTGCACGTCTGCTTTCTCCGTTTATGCTTACAAATTTTTCTACTACTTTCATAGATCATTACTCCTCATAAATGGCACAATTATTAGGTGTTTCATATACCTCAACATGACATACAGTATATTTTTCTTTTTTCAGCTCTTCATAGATAAAGTGAGCAAAATTTTCAGCTGTTGGTCTAAATGGTACAGTAATCAAACGGAAATTTTCAGCTTGTAATGCTGTTACTGTTTCAGGTTTTAATGAATTTTCTTCATAAATAAACGTATGGTCAAAATAATCACAAATATTTTTTAATGCCTTTTTCAGATCACTAAAATCAATAATCATACCTTTTGTTTGTTGTTCGGCAGAAAGCTTTTCTGAACTAATAGAAACAACTACTCGCCAGCGATGTCCATGTATATTACTGCACTTTCCTTTATAGTCTTTAAGAAAATGTGCTGCATCAAAACTTTGTTCTGTCTGTAACACATACATAATTTATAGTCCCTCTCTTTAAAAATACGCAAATAAAAAAACTCACTCTAAACGTACCGAGTGTGCTTTTGTTTTTAATAGTATAATAAAATAATCTATAAAATATAAAAAGCCCTAGTTTTGTTTTACGACAGGATGGTACAAATGAACTGTCGGCAAATAATGTTTATCCATTATAAGCACAATTAAAATATTATGTCAATATATTTTCATATAAAAACTTAATACTATCAGTCTGTCAAAAAAGTCAGCGCATGCTGGCTTTTTTGGTATACTAAACCCGGAGGTGAAGGATATGCAAACGTATTTTTGGTGACGGGAGGTTCCCTCCTTGCCGTATAAGCGGCTTATGACGAAAAAAGGCGGACACAAATAACTCGTTTTCGATTCATTCGTATCCTATATCGAAAAGAACCCCTATTTTGCTGCTGTATGATAGGGGGTCTTTGACAGACTGTATTTTCATAGCTTTGTTGTTTATATAAAGATGAAAAATGAATTGCTGAGTTGATTTTCTGATATAAATACATTAAACTAAAGGAAAAAATTTAAAAATGTATATATTTTTTGTTTATATGGAAGGAGTGTATTATGAGTACAAGAAAAAAAGAAGAACTTAGCGGAATAACTCTTTTAGGAAATCAAAAAACAGTATATCGTTCTGATTATGCACCAGAAGTTTTAGAAACATTTCCTAATAAACATACAGAAAATGATTATTTTGTAAAATTTAACTGCCCTGAATTTACTAGTCTTTGTCCTATAACAGGTCAGCCGGATTTTGCAACTATATATATTTCCTATGTACCAAATAAAATTATGGTAGAAAGTAAATCTTTAAAACTTTATCTTTTCAGCTTTAGAAATCATGGAGATTTTCATGAAGATTGTGTCAATATTATAATGAAAGACCTTATCCGCCTTATGGATCCTAAATATATCGAAGTATGGGGTAAATTTACTCCAAGGGGAGGTATTTCAATAGATCCATATTGTAATTATGGAAAAGAAGGAACTTCTTGGAAAGATATTGCATTTACGCGTTTAAGCCAGCATGACCTTTATCCTGAAAAAGTTGATAATCGTTAAGTGTTCTGTTACGATTTCCTGAATCATTCTCTAAATCCTTTCTTTACATGGGGCAGCAGGCGTGTTATGCTGCCTGCATACCCCAATTTGCTGGATTGCCGGGTTACTCGCTTCTATCGGTATTTGTGGGGATTCCCTTATTTCCTGCTGCCACACGCCATATATCAGATACCGGGCAGCAGGCGCACACTTCCAAATCTGATAAGAACACCGCCCCGTAAGTACCCGGTTAACAATAGGCTGCCATTTCCCATAAATCAATTCATATAGCGCATCCTCTGTCAGCCCCAGTATATCCACTTTCGCTGTCAGCCCTCCAGTGATAAAATCTCCAATCCAACAATTACCCATAATAGTAGGAAAGAGAACCGGGAAATTGGATATTTCCACGCTCTGCGAAATGTGGTAGAATAAAAACACTCCCGTTTGACGGGCGGGCAAGGCGGGGATATTATGCGCTGCAGGCATAAGTATACCTTCACAATGCTTAAAAAGAGATAATCGGAATGGGATTTATGCAATATAGTATAGGTAATAATTCAGTAGCAATAAAAGAACGAATCGGGAGATATAAAAGTATTAAAGGAAAGTATCTGTATAAACCGTGGAAGGGAGTTGTATATGCTGTATTCAAGAGCAGGCCGTCTGTCTGAAATCCAAGATGTATTTAACCCGAATCCCTTAGAAGATATGGGGGAAATAGAATTATATTATCAGGATGTAACGGAGGCAAGGACGGGAGACGTGTATTCCGGCTTTGTGGAAAAAATGGAATTGTTGTTGGAGGATTCCCATAATTCCCTGATACACAAATTGTTTGTGGGGCACGCCGGAGTGGGGAAGACCACGGAATTATACCGTTTGAAGCACGGTGCACAGGAAAAAGGCTTTTTGACCTGCTTCGGAAGATGTGACATTGATTTGGATTCCGGAGATATAGAGTACACGGACGTGCTTCTGTATATCTTGGACTTGCTGGTTTTGCAGGCTCGGGACAACGATTTGAAAATCAGTGATAACCTCATTAAAAATATAGAAAATTATTGGAATACGGATACGGAATTAAGCACAACCATTTCTTTACAGGCCGAGGCGGAAATCGAGGCCAGCGCACAGGCGGAAGCCGGAATAGGGAAAGTGGTAAAACTGCTGGCAAGAGTGCGGGCCGTTCTGAAAAACAGCGCCGAATCGAAACGGGTAATCCGCACAAGGGTGGAACCCCGCAGCAGCGAGCTTATCGGACAGATTAAGGAGGTTATCGGGGAGATCCGCAGCCAGCTTTCGAAATCCGGCAGACCCGATATTCCCTTTGTGATACTGGACGGCTTGGATAAGATTCCGCTGGAGCAGGCCAGAAAGATATTTAAAGAGAACGGTTCCCGTTTTCAAAGCTTACAGATCCATTTGCTGGTTACTTTCCCGATATCACTGTCCTATACGCCGGAATATAAGGATATCCAGATATGGTTCCCCAATCCCGCAAAGCTTCCCATGATTAAGCTGCGCGATTGGAGAAACGGCGCTTACACGCCGAACTATACGGAAGGAAAAGAAACTCTGAAAAATATTGTAAAAAAACGGGCGGATCTGTCCCTTTTTACCGAGGAGGCTTTGGAGGAACTGATTACTTATACGGGAGGGTATTTGAGAGATTTGTTCCGATGTATTTGCGACGCGGCCTTACGGGCGAGGCTTCGGAAGTCTGCCCGTATAGAACTTTCCGATGCGGTAAAGGCGCTGGAGGTTCTGGAATCCGATCTCAACGGCAGATACGGGGATGAGCTGATCGGTAAGATGGAGGAGATTTACCGGGGCGGGAAATATGTATCTTCATCGGAGGAAATTACCACATTGCTGCAGATCGGCGCAGTTTTGGAATATAACGGGACGAGGTGGTGCGACCTGCATCCCCTTGTGGAAAAATGGCTGATTCGGAACCGCAGGATATCGTAATATTTTAAACACCGGATAATTGTTATCTAATTGACAAGGAGGTATATGCTATGGACGGAGTTTTCGGCGATAATGGGGAGCAGTTTCAAATGCTGTTGATGACGCTTGAGGACGTTAAGACCGGCATATGCCTCTTTCAGTCCGAAGAACAGTCTAAATGGGTGGAGCAGATACGGAAACAATTCAAAGGCAGGGAAATCACGGTTCACAATATTGCGGAGGACGACGAGAAGGCGGGAATGCCGCTTATCTCTGACTTTAGGCGGTGGGCCGGAGAAGGGGATGCAGAGATTGTCATTGTGTATAATATACAGCTGCTGGGGCTGAGGTTTGGCGACCGGAAGGCGGCGGAACAACTGAATTTCATGCGGGATCAGATTCAAACCATCGGCAAGCTGTTTCTGCTTGGCGTTTCCCCCTATTTCGGAATGCTCTTGTCCCGGAATGCCAGAGACTTATATTCCTGCATCCGGTATCATTTTAAGTTTATCGGATTTGTGGCAGAAAGGGATCGGATAGAGCGGGAAGACTATCGGGAGCCGGGGGGCGATTATGCTCTGGAATTAGAAAAGTACCGGGAATATAAGAGACGGGCGGAGGAGAAGACGGGGGAGGAGCAAATCCGGATTTGTCTGGATTGCATGGACAGCTGGCAGCATGTCAGGGGAAATTTGTCCTATCAGGAAAAGGACGAGATCCGTCAAATGGCGGAGCTGGCAGACCGGCACTATAGGGAGCTGGCAATTCAGTTATCGGATGTGGAGCAGATTTGGATCCTTGCCGATACATGGATGGAACTGGAAGAGAAGGAGAGGGGATTTTACTGGTATAAGCTGACATCGGACAAAATCAGGGAAGAGCTGGGGGAGGAGCATGAGCTTTATGCGGACGCATTGAAGGGATTAGCCGATTATTATATGTTGTGCAGCGATTTCGAGCAAAGCGCAAAATATTGCGATCAGGCTCTTCGCATTTATGAAGATAAAAATATGTCTATGGAAGGAAGCTATTATGATGTACTGATGCGCAGGGCTGTTTTGTACCGAAGAGAATCGCAGTTTGATCAAGCCCTTGCAATATATGATAAGCTGATAAAGTATTATACGAAAAAATACGGTTCCGGATACAGTGGAAATGCAATTTGCCTGAACAATATCGGCAGAGTTTATGAAGAACAGGATAATGCATCGGGAGCGTTAACTAAGTATCAGGAAGCGTTGAATCTGCTGCTGGCATCGGGAGAAAAGAGTTTTTTGCTGGTTGGGCTGTATTATAACATTTCTTACATTTATTTGAGAAACGGGGATTTGGATACGGCATGGAAAAATATCAGGGTGGCAAAAAGAGAGACTGTAACTGTGTATGGATCTGAATCGGCTCACCTGATCAGGATATATAATATAATGAGCTGCATTTGGCTTGAGCGCAAACAGCCTGACAAAGCAATAGAATTTCTGAAAAAAGCGTTAGAGTTGATTGGACGGACACATTCGGATGGGACAGAGAGTGCCGCATCCACTTATTACAATATGGGGAGTGCTCTAATTATGAAACAGGATCCCATATCTGCAGTATCCTTTTTACGCCGTGCATTGATACTTCGATGTAAAATATATGGAGAATCAGATATTCGGATTGCCGCTGCTTATGAGGGATTGGCGCTTGCCTTTCATCAGCTTTCCGATGTCAATGCATGCAGGGAAAATCTCAAGAAAGCATTGGACATCTATCATATATTATATAAGAAAGACAATTTAAAGGCAGGAGAAAAGATAAAGGAGCTGGAGCAGTTTATGGATTCCTTGGAGTAAAACGGCAGCAGGAAAATATCTTTGATAGATATACACGGCATTTTTCATCGGGATTTGAGTCGCAGCGAAGCTGCGACATGGAGGTTAGTGTGAGAAGACAGAAAAGAAGTAATCAATGAATATTATAATAATTATGATGAAGATAACAGGCTTGCAAAAGAACACACCCACAGCCTCGAATTTATTGTG
>Ga0137308_102699_pt1 | contig 10931 bp, 9 predicted proteins | sample Inofrocosms_June_FD_97181 | JGI IMG/M metagenome (GOLD analysis project Ga0137308, IMG submission 97181) | Mouse cecal microbial communities from Vienna, Austria - N-Acetylneuraminic and N-Acetylglucosamine D2O microcosms_June | ecosystem: Host-associated > Mammals > Digestive system > Large...
TTCCCTGTCAAGCTTTTTCTTCATACGTTCCGCTCCTTTCCCGTCAGGCCGATCGCCCGTGTTTTAACAGTATAAAATTGCTCTTGTCTTTCGTTGGGGCGCAATTGAAATTTCTCTTAAAATAATTCTACCACACTTTTTACAATATTTCAAGTTGACATTTTAAAAAAAATATGGTACAATTTTTATGTAAAAACATATAATGTAATAAGAATTAAAAAAACATATAAAAAGACTATGATCGGTCAGAGTAAAGCGTACCCCGATTCACAGAGAGCCGTGAAAGCTGAAAAGCGGCATTCGGGACGTTTGAAGGTGCGGCCGTGAGTCGGCGGAAAGAAATTTTTTAAAAAATGTCTTTACAAAGTTTATGGTTTATGCGCGGAATATCAGGCGCGGTATTTTGTAAAGACAGATTCCGAGTATTTCCGCCCGTATCCCGCGTTAAGGGCAAAAGCCTTTTTGGTTGAAAAGGGAAATCGGAGTGGAACCGTGACAGAAATGCCGCCTTCGTAAATGAAGGGCGGTTTTTATTTTTTATGGGAAAGGAGCGATTGTAAGATGTTTGAACAGCTTAAAGCCGAGCTTGACTCTATAATAGAACGCGATCCCGCGGCAAAAAACAGGATAGAGGTATTTCTCCTCTACCCCGGATTTAAGGCCATAAGAGCTTACCGAAAGGCTCACAGACACTACCTGAAAGGACATTTTTTCCGTGCGAGAGCCATATCCCAAAGAGCCCTTAAAAAAACCGGAATAGAAATACATCCGGGAGCCACAATAGGAAAAAATCTTTTTATAGATCACGGGAGCGGTGTGGTTATAGGCGAGACCACCGAAATAGGCGACAACTGCACCATATACCAGGGAGTGACCTTGGGTGGTACTGGAAAAGAAACGGGTAAGAGACACCCAACCCTCGGCAGCAACGTAATGGTCGGAGCGGGCGCGAGAGTACTGGGTCCGTTTAAAGTGGGAAATAACAGCAAGATAGCCGCAAATGCGGTAGTGCTGAGCGAGGTTCCCCCCGACTGCACCGCTGTTGGCGTTCCGGCGAGAATCGTTAAGAGGGACGGAATAAGAGTTGGAGATCTGGATCAGATTCATTTTCCCGACCCTGTTTCACAGGAAATGTGCGGCATAAAGAGAGAACTGGATAAAATACTTGAAGAGATCGAGAACACGGAATCATAAAAACAGACGAAACGAAGCTTTCGGAAAATATTTTCACCAAAAGAAAGGACACGACAATGCTGCTTTATAACACAATGACAAGAAAAAAAGAAGAATTAAGACCGGTAAACGGAAAAAAGGTCAACATTTATGTCTGCGGCCCCACCGTTTACAATTATATCCACGTGGGAAACGCAAGACAGCTCTGCGTTTTCGACACACTCCGCCGATACCTGAAATACAGGGGGTATGATGTGTGCTATATCCAGAATTTCACCGATGTGGACGATAAAATAATAAGAATAGCCAACGAAAAAGGGATATCACCCTCCGACCATGCGGAGGCAATGATAAAGGAATATTTTACCGACGCGAGAGGACTTAACGTAACGGACGCGGATATTCACCCAAAAGCCACAGAAAGCATAGATATGATACTCGACATGGTAAAAAAGCTTATAGATAAAGGCTACGCTTATCAAGCGGGGGGGGACGTATACTTTTCGGCCAATAAATATGCGGAATACGGAAAGCTGTCCCATATGCCCCTTGACGACCTGAGAGCAGGGGCAAGCGAAAGAGTGGGACAGGAAGGCGAACAAAAGCGTGATCCCATGGATTTTGCCGTCTGGAAAGCGGCAAAGGATGGCGAGCCTTACTGGGATTCTCCCTACGGGCACGGGAGACCCGGCTGGCACATAGAATGCAGCGCTATGTCAAGCCACTTTGTCAACGGTACGCTTGACATTCACGGCGGAGGCGCCGACCTTATTTTCCCTCACCATGAAAACGAGATAGCCCAGTCAGAGTGCGCCAACGGCTATCCCCTGGCAAACATCTGGATGCACGGCGGTATGCTCAATGTGGATAACCGCAAAATGAGCAAGTCGAAGGGAAACTTCTTCCTTGTGAGAGAGCTTTCAGAACGTTTCGGATATGAGCCGGTGAGGCTTATGCTTTTACAGGTGCAGTACAGAGTTCAGCTTAATTATACCGAAGAGGTTATGGAAAGCGCGTCGGCTTCTCTCACAAGGCTCAAAAACTGCCGCACGGCACTTAAAAACGCCATTTCCACCGCCAAAGCGGGAGAAGCGGAAGAAGCGGCGCTTAAAACCTGCGAAAACAGAAAGCAACAGTTTATCAAAGCCATGGACGATGATCTTAATACCGCCGACGGTATTACCGCTGTATTTGAACTGGTAAGAGAAATAAACACCGCCGTTTCACGCCCGGAAACCGTAAAGGGAAGCCTTGAGGCCTTTGAAAAAACGTTTGACGAGTTAACCGGAGTATTGGGTATACTTTACGAAAAGGAGGATGAAATACCCGCGCATATCCTCGATCTGGCGGAAAAACGCAGGGATGCGCGAAAAAACAGGGATTTCGCTTTAGCCGACAACATCAGGAATCAAATTATCGCCGAAGGATATATAATAGAAGAAACAAGGCAGGGCACAAATATTAAAAAAGCGTAATTACCCATTTTAACGCGATATTTGCAAAACTAAAAAAATATTGCCTAATTGATACGGTTTTTTCACTTGACTTTAGGACAATTTACCTATATAATATATATGAGACAACACTACCCAATCGACGGCTGACACTGTTATGTATTTGACAGCTGATGCCGCCGGCTCAACAGGACGACAAAAATTATTGGGCGTTTCTTATGCAATGCCTTTTTTTCATAAAAACCGTAACGACTTGAAAGGATACGATAATAGATATGACGTTTAAAAAAAACGCGGCGTTTTTTTCCCTTATCACCGCTTCGGCGCTTTTATTCGGTGGCTGCTCTTTGTTTGGAGGCAATGCAAAAAGTGCGGTTCTGGACTATGATTTCTCCGAAATGGAGCTTATTCAGCTTCAGGAGCCGGAGGAGGGCCGTATGGCGGCGGTAATAAAAACCTCTATGGGCGATATTACAGCGGTGCTTTACCCAGAATATGCTCCGAAGGCGGTGCAGAATTTTGTTAACCGCGCCAACGAAGGATATTACGACAACACAAAAATATATGAAAACTACGAAAAACTCTTCGTAGCCACAGGTTCCTCAAACGACGGCGCCACCGGCGCAACAGACGACGGAAAGCTTATTGAAAACGAATACTCGCCTAAGCTATGGCCTTTTAAAGGAGCACTCTGTGCCTATTCCCTCAGTACGGGTTATTTTGACAGCAGGTACTTTTTTTGTAACACATATGAAGAATTTACCGAGGAGCAGATCGCCGATCTGAGAGGCATAAAAAGGGACGGAGAACAGCTTTTCCCCGACGAGTTGGTAGACGCATGGGTGGAACACGGTTCTCTTCCCAATCTTAGCGGGTTCTACACCGTATTCGGTCAGATAGCGGAAGGCATGGACGTACTCGAAAAAATACTGGACGCCGAGTATAATTCCGAGACATATAAACCAATCGACGATATAATCGTCTACAACGTTGAAATAACGGAATATTCTAAATGACAAATTACGGCTTTGCGCGTAATGGGGCGCAAAGATCCTAAAAAGGAGTTATCATGAATAAAATAACAAAAATTGTCTTTGCGGTTTCGGCCGCGTTCTGTCTTACTCTTTCGACAGGCTGTTCAAAGGAAACACCCTTTATGGGAAACACCGTAGAGGCTTCTCTTGAGGAAAACGATATTTTTGCGGTAATCAAAATCAAGGATTACGAGGAAGAAATAACCGTAAAGCTGTTCCCTCAGGTCGCGCCGCAGGCGGTGAAAAAATTTATAGAAACCGCTAATCTTGGATTTTATGACAACAGAACCTTACACCGCGTCGTTAAGGATAAATTAATACAGGGCGGATCTCTTTCCGGAACGGGCTATGACGGAGATGTTTCCGACAAAGAATATTTCGGCACAGAAACAAACAGGTATATGAATCACTATTACGGAGCGGTGTGTATGGCAAAAAACACTAAGGGCAACTATCGTCAATTTTACATAGTAAACAGCAGCGAGCCGGTAAACATTGACGAAATAGCCGCCGAGCTTAAAGCCGATCTTGATAATGAGGAGATAGTCAACGGCCTGCTTCCTGATGACAAAAAATATTATCAGGACTACTACACAAAGCTTAACACTATTCCCGCCGAAGTTAAAGAACGCTATCAACAGGTAGGCGGCATTTACGAATACGACGGAGAGGATACCGTGTTCGGACAGGTAGTGGACGGATGGAACACATTAAAAGCGATAAACGAAGTCGAAACCGCATTCGGAAACGATTCCGATGACACAAGCGGCATTGCGTCAAAGCCAATATCCGATATTGTCATAGAATCGGTGGAAATAATAAGAATTACCCCTGCGGAAACAACAACCGAGGAAAAAACCAGAGCCACGCGCGCCACAAGGGAATCCACGGCGCCGGAAACCACCCCCGTCCCCGAAACTCAGAATATCGTGGAAACACAAGAGACCGATCAGACGCTCGACACTGCAGAAACACCTGTGCCCTCGGACACTGCGGCCTAAAGTATATCGTCTGACACTCATCAATATATTGTATGCTGACTCAAACAAAGCCGTAGATATAGAAAAGCAAATAAATCAATTAACTGAATGATGAAAAAATTTTTCTATTAAGGGAATTTGTTGGTTAATATGTAGATTTTTTGAATTTTGCTTTCATTTTTTATTTGTTTATGATATAATATCTTGGTGACATTTTGAAATACTACTAATGTTCAGATGATTCCGAAATTTTTTGCTGAAAAGGGATATTCCGTATATTTCTTTTGATACCGCTTTAAACGTACTTTTAACAAAGTTTTTTATTCAAATTACAAACATGAAAAAAAATATGTCCGAATGATGTTTTCAAAAAACCGTAAAAATTTGCTGTTGCAATAACAATCGGGCAGTACTACTGGCGGCGCAAAAATAAGGGTGCTTCGTGAACCTCAAATAAAACAAGAGGCAGGCATTAAAATTGGATAAATTTATTATAAACGGCGGCAAAAGACTTCAGGGAACCGTAAACATAAGCGGAGCAAAAAACGCCGCGGTGGCTATCATACCCGCTGCGATACTAGCAGACGGTCCCTGTACCCTGTACAATGTTCCGGAAATCAACGATGTATCAATTGACCTCAGAATTCTGACCGAAATGGGCGCCGATGTAAAAATACTCAACAAGAACACTATAAGAGTGGATGCGACTCATATCCGCGATGTGGTCGTTCCCTACGAGATGGCGCGTTCAATGAGAGCGAGCTACTATTTTTTAAGCACCATGCTTAACCGCTTCAACAGAGCGAGGGTGTCAATGCCGGGAGGCTGCGATCTGGGAGACCGCCCCATAGATCAGCATCTTAAATGCTTTAAAGCGCTTGGCGCGGACTACAATATCGAACATGGTATAGTTGACATAAAAGCGGACAAGCTTGTGGGAACTCAGATCTATTTTGACCGCGTAACGGTAGGCGCCACAATCAACGCGATTCTGGCGGCATCCAAAGCCGAAGGGCTTACCATTCTTGAAAACGCCGCAAAGGAGCCCCACATAGTTGATCTCGCCAACTTCCTGAATTCTATGGGCGCCGATATTATGGGCGCCGGCACCGATGTAATAAAAATACGCGGAGTAAATAAGCTCCACGGAACCGAATACACCATTATCCCCGATCAAATAGAAGCGGGAACATATATGATAGCTGCCGCCGCAACAAAGGGAGACGTTATCATAAACAACATAATCCCCAAGCATCTGGAACCTATAACCTCAAAACTCAAAAAAATAGGTGTTGTAATAGAAGAACACGACGAATATTTACGGGTTATCGGCCATGACAGATACGAAAAAACAACCGTAAAGACAATGCCCCATCCTGGTTTTCCCACGGATATGCAGCCCCAGCTCACCGCTCTTCTCACAATGGCAAAAGGAACCAGCATAGTTACGGAAAGTATGTTTGACAACCGATTCAGGTATGTGGACGAGCTTAGGCGTATGGGAGCGGATATCTCCGTTGACGGAAAGGTAGCTATAATTGAAGGGGTAGAGCATTTGACTGGAGCACCGGTCAAGGCTTCGGATCTCAGAGCGGGTGCCGCGCTTATCATAGCCGGGCTATCCACTGAAGGCACCACGGAAATAGAGGACATTTATCATATAGAACGCGGCTATGAGGATATGGAAATAAAGCTGCGCAATCTCGGCGCGGACATCGTAAAGAGGGTATTTACCGACGGAATGAGAAAAGCGCTTTAAATAATATAAATCGAGAAGCTTCCCAGCGCCGGTTTTGATTTAAAGCCGGCGATTTGGGTGTGTTTTTTAGCCATCTTTGATTTAAGGCATCACCGCACAAAGACCGCGCTGCGCGCTTTGACACGCATACACTTGCATTTTTCAAAACTCCTTGAAATACGCCAGTATTCCTGCGTCGTTTTGGACAATCTGACGAAAAGCTCACTGCGCATCTGAACGACAATCTTTTTGCGATTGGATGAAAATCAATGTTTACACAATCGCCTTGAGGACTCTGTAACACTCAGTCTTCAAGGCGGTTGATATCTGTATTAAGATGTCTAAAAAGCAGCAAAGGGGCTTCTCGAATTTAAAATGTTTTATTATTTTGATTATACTAATTCTCAATCATCTTGTAGACAAAATTTCACAGGGTCTACAAGATGATTGAGAATTAGTATGAAAAATCGGAAACGCCGTCTTTTCGCCCAAAAACGGTAATCTTCCGCGTCAAAAAGCCTCGTCAAACGACGGTTTGACTGCGATTTTTTCCTTGAAGCTAACCATTTTGGGTAAAAATTCGTCATTTCCTCTATTTTCAAACAAGCCCTATTTCCCGATCGATAACAAAATTTGTCTATACTTTGATCGGGAATTTGTATTCATCCGGGACAATAGGCGGAACAAACCCGGCACTCCCAAAAAACAAAAGGAGAATACCGTGAAACTTCTTTCAATATGCAGTTCCAGCAAAGGAAATTCAACTTACATAGGTACCAGGGAAATGGGAATAGCTATTGACATAGGATGCAGCTATAAAGCATTTTGCGAAGGTCTCTCCACTATCGGTGCGGATATAAGCTCCGTTAAAGCGATTCTTGTGACTCATGAGCATACCGACCATATAAAAGGCCTTCTAACGCTTACAAAACGCACTGATATTCCTATTTATGCCAAAGAACCTACTTTGAATTACCTTTTAAAACACGGCCATGTAACCTCCACAGCTAATCTGAGAAGCACGAGAGAGCTGAGGGAGATTGATTTTGACGGGGAAATAAGCTGTTTTCCTACCCCACACGATGTGGAAGCCAGCGTAGGGTATCTTTTCGATTTCGGAACACAGAAGCTTGGCTTTGCCACAGATCTTGGTCATATAACCGATGATGTAAGAAAAAATCTTTCGGGATGCCGAACCGTGTTTATCGAGGCTAATTATCAACCGGAAAGACTAAAAGGCAACCCCAATTACCCCTCTTATCTGAAAGCGCGCATTTCCTCCGCCCGCGGGCATCTGTCAAACCCCGATTCGGCGGAATTCTGCGCGGAGCTTGTAAAAAAAGGTACGGTAAAACTTGTTCTCGGACACCTGAGCCAAGAAAACAATACCCCCGAATTAGCTTATATAACAGTAAAAAACAGGCTTCGGGCTGAGGGGCTTGAAACCGAAAGGGATTTTACGCTTAACGTTGCGCCTGTTCATAATAAAGCGGGTGAATATATTTCTTTTTAGAATACAATAAAACCAGTGTTCCGCGTTAAAACGATGCGGTTCCCCGCTATACTGACAAAAATACTGCCCTTTAATTGACATAATACATAAAATTTTTGGCAACCCCATATTTTTTCGGCTTTTCTCTTGACAAAAAGGATTTATTATTGTATGATAAAGATGTATATTTATGTCTTTTGAAAAATTTATGACCATAACATATAAAGCTAATCGGTTTCAAGCGCAGCTTTATACCGAATTTTTAAATGAAAGGACCGTTTAAAATGGGACTGAAGGAAAATTTTTCGCAAGCGGTAAAAGAGCTTACCGGTAATACGAAAGAGGATGACAAAAAAAGAAACGCCCAGGTGGCGGGCTTAAAAAAAGCCTTGGACAACGATCCGTCTTTTTCGGCAAACGACCGCTATACCGAGGAAACAGGCCGTCCTTATTACCGTGATGAAGCCGATCAGTACAACGACCGCGGCGATGGATACCGCCAAGGAAACACCCGCGACGGCGGCAGACCCATTTCGGACAGCGACGGATACCGCGCAAGAAGGGATCGTTATAACGATAATGCCAACCGCGACTATTCAAGAGAACGAAACGATGGTTATCGGAACCGCAGCGATTATCGCGAATATGCGGACAGCAGAAACGGCGGTTATAACGATGCTCCGAGGCGCGATGATAATTACGGAGTAAGAAATTACGATTCGCAGCCTACAGATGGAAGAAACGATAATTACGACCGTTCATATGACAGCGGACGGCAAGACCGATACGGCGATTACCCCTATGATGATCGAAGATACAACGGGCAGACTTATGCCGACGATCGCGGTGACGTTTACACAAGACAAGGCTCAAATGCGCCCGACGAAGAACGTCAGAATGACGTTCAGGGAGGATACGGCGGCGCTCCGCGGGACGGCTACAACAGCAGCCAAAGCGCATACGGCAATGCTCCTCAAAGCGGTTATAACAACAATCAGGAGGAAAGCTTTGACAGCCGCGCCTACGACGGCAGACAGAGCGATGGTTACGACCGACGTGACAATCGAAACGTCTCCGGCGCATCCGAACGTAACTACAATGTGCGCAGCTTCAACAACAATCAGCAGCGCTACGACCCCCGCGAAAGGCAGCAGCCACAGAACGGTGACGGCCGAAGACCCTCATATCCCATTGGCAATGTAAGTCAACGTGATTACCGCGACGCTCCCGACAACGAATTGACCGTTATTTCAAGAAACACCATAATTGACGGAAATGTCCGTTCATTCGCCAATATGAGCATTGACGGTGACGTGAGAGGCGATGTGGAGACCACAAAGGATATAGAGCTTAACGGAAGAATAATAGGCGATATTATTTGCAGCAACGCAAATATGATGGTATCTCAGGTGCAGGGCAATATTCAGCTTAAAGGCGACGTGGAAATAGGAAGAGACACCCTGCTTATCGGCGACCTGAATTCGGGCTTTGCAAAGATAAACGGTAAGGTAAAGGGCAACGTGGAAGTCACCGGAAAGGCGGAATTCAAGGCTGACGCTGTGGTATTCGGGGATATAAGCGCTTCCACCATAACAGTAGACGACGGCGCTATAATTCAGGGATATGTAAGCACCACATTCCTTAACAAGGAGGAAAGCGAAAGGATATTCCCCGAATCCATTGAGATAGGCGATTATTGATATGGAAAAAAGAGCTGCAAGCGAAATAAAAAAAGAATTTATTGAAATATATGAAAAAAAAATCAAGAGAGACGGCGCTGACAAGCTGTTGGATTATCTGTGCCGCTGCGATTTTTTTACCGCTCCCGCCAGTACGCGGTTTCATAGCTGCTATGAGGGCGGACTTGCGCAGCACTCTATAAACGTGTACCACTGTCTTACGGATTATCTTGCAAGGGAAAGGGTAAAGGAGCTGTATAAGCTGAACTTTTCCGAAGAAACCACGGCAATAGTATCTCTGCTTCACGATATCTGTAAGACGGACGTTTACATAAAAGATTTCCGAAATGTAAAAAACGATCAGGGTGTATGGGAAAAGGTTCCCTGTTATAGGTTTGAGGATAATCTCCCTTACGGTCACGGAGAAAAATCCGTTTATATGATAAGCGGATTTATGCGGCTTAGTCGAGACGAAGCTATGGCTATACGTTGGCATATGGGTTTTTCGGGAAGCGAAGACAGCAATATAGTTGGGAGCGCGTTGGAAAAATACCCGTTGGCTTTTGCTATGGCTACGGCGGATATGGAAGCGACGTATTTCCTTGAGGAGTAAGTTACTGAGGTATTTTTAAGCATCTGTAGGTACTATTGACAGAACAGATATAAAAGCTGTAATTCCTATTAGCGATGGAATTACAGCTTTTTTGGAAAATAATACTATTACTAAAGATTTCACCCGAACAATAATCTTTGGTCTTCAAGATCAATTGTCTATATCTCGAAAAAGAGTTACACCCTAAATACTAATACTAATAACCATTTTGACATAGGATAAAATCATAGTCAAAATGGTTATTACACCCGAAACACTGTTAACCAATTAAAAACCATTTTTCCAATTTTTAATTGGTTAACAGTATAATATCGGTTTAAAAGACCATTTTATCCACTTTTTAAACCGATATTAGTATTAATACTATTTGCAAATAATACTATTGACAAATTGAAAAAAGTTCACACCCTATCCCCCAACAGCCACTTTATAGTTCCCTTATCTGCCTGACCTACTATTGTATCCGTTACAGTACCTCCGCGGTATACAAGCATAGTTGGTACTTGATTGACCTTAAAGCGATATGCTATGTCCGGCTCGTCGTTAACATTTATTCTGACAATTTTAGCCACACCCTTCATTTCCTCACTTATCTCCTCCAAAGAAGCATAAGCCTTTTTCTCGCGGTCGTGAGAAGACCAGAAATCAATTAAAACGGGAACGCTGCTGTGAAAAATTTCGCTGCTTATGTTATCCTGTGTTACAATTACGGTCGACATATCTGTTAACTTCCTTTCTTTTATTTATTAACAGAGTTAGTATTGCCTG
>Ga0137308_102700_pt1 | contig 10928 bp, 13 predicted proteins | sample Inofrocosms_June_FD_97181 | JGI IMG/M metagenome (GOLD analysis project Ga0137308, IMG submission 97181) | Mouse cecal microbial communities from Vienna, Austria - N-Acetylneuraminic and N-Acetylglucosamine D2O microcosms_June | ecosystem: Host-associated > Mammals > Digestive system > Large...
ATGTAAAAACTCCTGCACCGATTCCAAATATGGGAGAGTCGTCAAGACCCGGCCCGAATGGGATATCCGGCTTTACACCGACGTCCCCCGCGGCACAGATGCTTATAAGAAGATTTATAATCAACGCACCGCCACGGAACGTATCAACAACCGCATCCTCAATGATTACGGACTGCACCGTATGTTCATACACACAAAGGAGCATTATTCTTTCATGACAACCATGATTGGAATCTGCATCCATCTGGATGCCCGCTATAAACAGCAGGTGCAGGCAGTGGCATAAACCAAGTTTCCTGCTTCTGGATTCTTTCAGGCCTGTTTTTCGACAGGTTTTAAAGTCATGCACATTTTTATTCTTTATGCTCTCTGGACTGCTCAAGCCCCATAATCATCCATCCCTTATCCCTCTCATTTCTGAAAATCAACCTTTTCCTGCTTATTCTCTATTGAGTTTCCGAGAGTGCTCAATATTACCTATCGTTAAACAAATGGTTGTAGCAGCAATTGTCAAAATATATTTACCTAAGCCAGCATATCCAATTCCTCCTCAACAGATTTTATATTATCAATTGATTCACCTTTTTCCTATCTGTTATACAGTATAGCATACTATACAGATTATATCTATTATGATTTTTCACAAAATATTGTTGATTTAATCACTGAACAGCAGAATGCCTCGTTTTATTTATTTTTTATATATCGCCCAGCACGTCCTTCTTCGGAAGGACGCCAGGGCACATCAAGGTGGTGCAGGGCGATAAGCCTATCCTGTACGTTGGTTCCGGCTCCCATTTTTGCGGTTGATCCTAATAAAAAACGAACCTGCCCGCTCCTTACTTTTGCGAACAGCTCCGCTTTCCTTGTTTCCGTATTGGCATCATGGATAAAAGCTATTTCATTCTCCGGCACTCCCTTCGCCATGAGCTTATCCCTGATGTCCTCATATACATTAAATGTCCCATCTCCTTTTGGTGTGGATAAATCACAGAAAATAAGCTGCGCCGACTTCTGCTCTTTGGTCTGCTCCCATATCCCAAACGCCTTATCCACACAGGTTGTGGCTTTGGAATTTTCTTCATCCGGAAGCATATCATTGATAAGCCGCTGGTCTAATGCCAGCTTTCTCCCGTCGTTGGTTATCTTCAGCATATTGTCGATGTTCGGCTGCACTTTCCTGTCCCTGACCGCCTCCGCCCTGTCCGCAAGGGACTGCACCATGTCTTTCTGGTATTCGCTCGGCTTTAGCACAATATTTTCATAATCCGCTTCCGGCACAGGAAGTTTCAGCATATCCGGTGTCTGAATGTCTGCGCTCTCTTTAAATAACGCAATCAGTTCCGGCAGGTTAAAGAACTTTGCAAACCTTGTTTTCGCCCGGTAGCCTGTACCCTCCGGCGCAAGCTCTATCGCTGTCTGCGTTTCCCCAAATGATGCCGCCCAACTGTCAAAATGCCCCAATCCCAGACGCTGTAAGGTATTGTACTGGAGATAACGCATATTGGTGTATAACTCCGTCATGCTATTAGAAATCGGTGTACCTGTTGCAAATGTGATTCCCTTCCCTCCGGTCAGTTCAGAGAAAGATTGTCAAGTGTGTTTGTAAATTTCCCTTACTACTAAAAGCAAAATACTCTATTACCTTTGCTAAGCCTGTGATTTCTCGCTCTGCGTTCCTCAATGGACAGCTTCTGCTTGATGATTTTCTCCCGATTCTGGTACTGCCAGATTTTCTTTTCGCTTTCCTCAATCTCAGCGGTCAGTTCCTTACGGTTTTTCTCTCTCGTTTTCGTCATAGGTAGTCGCTCCTCGACCGTAGGCAAAAGAAAAGAGCAGCCATTTTCTTGGTTGGAAATAACTACTCTTGGTTGATATATTCAGTTGTGGGGTTAGGATATCTGTTTGGTAGACTGTAATTGTATGGATGTGTTTACCTATTCCCATTTTGGAATTTCCTCAAACGAATAAAAGCTATATTCGCGGTAACTATCGTAACCGTTTATGTTTGAATGACTGGAAAGCAACAATTTCTTATTTTCAATAGTTCCCCAATAATCTACCGTTCCGTTTTCAGATATGCCAGTAAAAGAAATATCCGTACCATCAATTATGTACTGACCAATCAAATCTTTATATCTATCAGCATCTTTACTGAACCATTTCTTTATAGGGAAATAACCTCCGCCATCCTCAGTTTGCTCAACAGTTACAGTTATAACACTTCCATCTTCATAAAACATTAAAACATAATTATCTATAAGTTCATTACTATTAAAATCGCTAATGCATCAATATAACCCATCAAAATTAAGCTTAGCTTCGGTTGAGACATTTTGTTCTTCCGTTACTGTGTTTTCATCACCAAATGCTTTTTCATTGGTAATAGTTTCTTCACCATTTTGATTTTCAGCACAGCCGCTCATACAAATTATAAAAGTTGTCAAAAGAAAACAACTTTTATATTTAGCATATTTGCTTTCTTGCAAAAAAACTCCATCATATTATCTCCAATCAAACAATGCCACTAAATTACTATAATCATTTGGATTGCTCAAATCGTAAGAAGTATTCACTTTCATCGGTTCACCACCATTGATTGATACAACAAATAAAGAAGTAGATGTATCTGTCCCACCTGTCATTTTTGATAAAAATGCAACCCTGTCACCATCTGGGGAAACAACAGCGTTCCAGTTTTTTCTATTTTTTACTTCAGGAACAAGCGCAATTCTTTCATTATACCAATCAAAATATTTATATGAATCCTTATCTTCAAGCACATATTTATAAATTATATCATCATCTGTCCCAACACATTCTGTTGTTGAAATCCAGTCGTTAAAGAAATTAGAATTAGCTACATAATTCATAGACTCGTCAGAAAATTCTTGCATTGCATTAGCATTATCTACAACGCTCCCATCCGGATACGGATAAATTCCAACACCTTTCCATGATACATCGTCTACAAGAATATCCACAGATGCCTCGGACAAATTATTAATAGGAACTCGTTTAATCTGCACGTTATCATTTGTAAAATCCATAAAATATAAATAGTCATTATAAAAACATGGCTTCTGGTGATTTGTCAGTCCACTAAATTCACTTGAATGAGAAATCTTTGCTGAAACATCCGTAAATTGACCATTTTCATCAATCCAACCGACATGGATTGCACCATCCTCCATTGTTAATGTAGCAATCATCTTTGTAAAATCCGAATTAAAATAATTTCTTGTAACACTTGTGTTGCTTCCAATACTAATCGCACCAAACGCACCAGAATAACAACCCGGAGAACAACTATATGTTTCCATACTGGAAAATGTTTTAAAATTGCTCACATCTCCAGTATCAGGATTAATCACATCGAGATATAGAGTAAATGGTGTTGAATGGAATGTGCCTGTACTATTCCAAGTACGTTGCTGACCCAGAAAAATTTTTGCTACAACAATACCCGAAGCGTTCCTTGCTTTCTCTGCTTCAAACTCTGCTACAATATTTTCCACTTCATACAAAATATCTTCTGATTCATTAATTTCCCCACTTGCAACTTGTATATAAACATCATCGAGGCTTAATTCTCCTGACATAATCATCGTTACAAGTTCATCCACAGTGTATGTATCCTCAACTTCATAAACCTCTGTTTCACTATAACTATTATTCTGAGTCTCCGAAGCAGCATTATATGTTGCGATTCCGCTATCTTCGGCAGGTGCTGAAGCACTACCACTGCCACACCCACCTAATATCACTAATATCATAACTAAAACAATTGAAATATTTAAAAACCTCTGTTTCATATCCTTTGTTCTCCTTTCTGTCGTTCACTTCTATTGGCACATTTGGGATTGCTAAACAAAAAAGTTTTAATGCGGTACAACAATATCCGACCAATCAGACACGTCAATATCTTCTGAGGAACTATAGCCCTTATATTTTGTTGACAAAATTGTCCCATCTGTTTTTAGACCGAAACTTTGATTCGTGCCAGCAGCAATTGCGACAACATCCGACCATGTTTCCACATCACATTGTCCTTCGTTATTCCTTCCCACTGCAACTACGGTACCATCTGATTTTAGGGCAAGTGTGTGACCTACAGCAGTTGAAATTGCGACAATATCTGTCAGATCGCCCACATTGCATTGTCCAGAACGATTACGTCCGGTGGTAGCAACAAGCGTACCATCTGCCTTAAGGCCAATAGTCCATAGATTCCCAGCAGAGATTGCAACAATATCTGTCCAATCGCCCACATTGCACTGCCCAAATACATTTTGTCCAGTTGCCACCACTGTACCATCTGATTTTAGTCCGACTACGTGGCTGTCGCCGACAGAAATTGCTATAATATCCATCCAATTCTCCACATTGCATTGTTTATTTATGTTTTCGCCTACTACTACAACCGAACCATCTTCCTTTAACCCAGCAGTATTATGCGATCCTGCAGCGATTGCGATAATATTTGTCCAATCGGATACATCGCATTGGCCCAATTCATTGCCTCCGGTGGCAATAACAGTGCCGTCATCTCTTAAACCTATAGTTGTAGCACCAGAAACTGCAAGAGCAACAATATTTTTCCAGCCAGACACATCACATGAACCTCTTATATCATGCTCATCTGTAATTACGGTACCATCAATTTTTAAACCTGCAAGGTGGTTACTGCACGCTGCAAGCGACACAATTTTAATGTCATTTCGTTTTTCTCCAGAATACTCCGACTGGGTATGCGGAACCTCGATGCCCAATACATAAAGGATCTCTTCCGAGATTTCTCCATTTTGATACATATTTTGAATATCCTCAATGGTACAAATTCCATTGGCAAGTTGATTTTTCAATTCATTAGCCAATTGTTCATCTTCATTTATAAATTCTTCATGGGAAGATGGGGTTGTAACCGTTTCTTCCTGCACTGGCGGTCGGGAAGGGGTACTACTGCCACAGGCTGAAATGGTAAACACAATGCTGACATCCAACAACAGCACAATGCCACGTTTTATTCTTTTTATCACTTTTTATCTTTCCTCTCATTGATTTTTTTACGAATCGCATCATCAATGGCATCTCCGGCATGATCTGCGGCACGCTCCAGTGAGCTGATCAGTACCCAGCCAAGGACACTGACACCCAATCCTGCGAGAATACCAAGAATCACATTAACTTTAACAGCTACCAGAAGTCCGACAAGAAATCCGATAACAATGGCGTTTGGGGCATATGTTTTTCTCATAATACATTTCTCCTTTTATTCAAATATTTTTGATTTCCAATTATTGATGTTTGTGCATAATCAATGACGAAAACGTTCTGCCAGATTTTCTGTTTTTTCTTCATTGGCAGCGTTCTTCTTACGCTTCAGAGTGTTTTCAATGGCATCTCCTCCCTTGTCAACTATTTTGTTTCCAATATAGCTGACGACCAAGTAAATCACGCCGACAACCGCAAAAAACAAAACCGTCATAATCCAACTAGGCATATAATCATCTCCTTTAGAAAAATTTGTGGCTGGTTTTTGTTTCAAGCAACCGCGTTTTGACTTGTGTGTCAGGGTCAATACTCAAAAACATCTTTTCAATAGAGGTCAACAACATATTCATATAATCCTCATACATGATTCCGCCATTATGAGTTTTCCAATTTAGATATTGAAATGAATAGATTGTTTTACCAGCCTCGTCATTTTTCCTGTATAATCTAGCACTCCAAGTACTGCCGGTAAATAAGAACGACTGTCCACCGCCCTCGGTTCGCATAGAAACTTTCATTTCCGCATAGGGCAATGTTTGAATCTGTTTTTGTACTTCATCAGGGACTCCCTGCGAAATAATAAAATCTTCCGCTTTTTCTACAAAGTTACTCTCACGGTCAATAACCTTTCCGCTATCAACCAGCTTTTTGTGTCGCTGATACATATAGTAGAAAAGTGCGCCGCTGATTAAGAAAATAAGAATCCATGTTCCCATGTCTGTTTCCTCCTCAAAGTATGATTATTTGTGCTTAAAGCTTTAGGAACTGTTAAGAAATTACTTTTAACTTTGCTATGCAAGAATGCATTATATATGACGCTATAGCAGTGATTAACTTAAAATTTAATTCCTAACGGTTCCTTAGTTCATACGACTCAACTCTGTACAGTCAGAACCATAGTACACGTTAATGGAATTCGCATCAATTACCTCAACTTTAAAAGTGAGCGTTTCTGAAAACAAGAAACTGGTGCAGTCCAATCTCCATTGTCCATCATCTTGATAAAACGCATATGTATCGTAAGGACTGAAGAAATTGCAGTGTGTCCCGTCAAACGTGACAGTCATGCCCGGCTGTGCCTGTCCGAACCCACTACTACCAACGCTGAGCCATGAGCCTTCAATAACAAAATCGTCTGCCTGCTGTTGGGGCTGTTCCGGTTTCTGTATCATTTCTGCATCTTGGGAAATGCGCTCTAACCGTACAGCTTCCGAACCGTAATAAATGTCAACAGTATCATCATCGATAATATCTAAGCGGAAACGCAGAGTTTCATTAAATATGAGGCTGACACAATACAAACTCCACTGCCCGTCTTCTTCACGGTAAACCTCATAAGTGTCTTCAGGACTATAATAATTGCAGTGCGTATCGTCAAAAACAATAATGCTTCCAGACTGTGCCTGTCCAAAAGTAGTTGTGCCCACATTTTTCCATGTTCCTTTGATAAATCCATATCCCCATTCATCTTCAGCGGGATCCCCCACGCCGGTCTCCTTTTGCGAAAGTTCGCTGTCCGATCTCCTACATGCCAAATCAATAACGGTTTGATCCTCTCTGAAGTTTTCCAGTGCCGTTTTATAATTTCCCATTTTATGGCTTTCACACTTACCTTCTAATGGATTCATTCCACTGTTCTCGTCAGCGTAAAAATAATACAATTCTGTATGTCCAAATTTCGCATTCAGTGAACTTGCGTTGGTAATTTTATAATTTCCATTTGGTCCATAGGAATCATAATAGTTATAAATATTATGAATGTTCTCATAACCGTCAGAAACGTTATCTTCCATATCCAAAACCTTGATTGCTCCAAAAGTATACGCATAGATATCGTCCTTGTCTGCAAGATCTGACCACCATCCACCCCATTCCGCAAACCTTGTAAATCTCGCTGCCGTCATATTTGCCGCCGCACCGCCAAGGCTGTGTCCGGTTACTAAAATTTTCAGTTTTTCAGCATTCATAACTTCCGGATACTTTTCCAAATATTCGTCTATCCCATCCCAAATCTGTTCCTCAAAATCATAAACATTACCACAAACAGTCTGATCAAGAAAGTCCTGCGGTTCGCCCTTGAGTACGTCCCCTACCATTTCTTCAACTCTCATAGTTCCTCTCGCTACTATGATCAAAATCATGGTGTCATCTCCTTTTATGGGCAGTGTATCATACCCAATAGCAAAGGCACCCGTTCCTCTGTATTCATAATTGTATGTTTCGCAATTGGAGATTCCATATTCGGAAAACAGTTTTTTAAGTCCGAGACCTGTCATATCCTCCGCTTTATCGCTCATCTCGGCAGCAATAAGAGCCAGATTATTATCAAAGTTTGTAGACGGACTCTCAAAAAGCTCTGGACTCCAGACGGAGCCATTTTCTATATATCCTTCTCCGCTCACCACAACATCATTGCCTTCTGTGACAGTTGTTGTGATTGATTGCCCATCACAAGCACAGAGAACAAGGCACATCAATAAAGTCAACATAATAGAAAAGACTTTTGCTTTCATATACTCTTCCTCCGAATAATGGCACACAGGCTTTCTGAAGCCAACTATTATATGCTATTATCAAAAAGTGTACCTTTTGACATTTGTACCCACAGGGTCATCAGAAGGCGCTATCGTAAGAAAAAGTTTGGGGGAATCACAAAAACCAACAAAAAACCTGTCAAAATACTTGTAAGTTTCTTTTAAATAGTATATAATTAAATACAAATTTTGGCTGTCAAAAGGTACACCTTTTGACAGCCAAAATTTTGTTATTAGCCTATTTTTTACTTATTCCGAAGCAGCCTATATTCTCGTAGTCTGCGATAAAAAGTCGCCTCACTCATATTGCACTTTTCTAAAACATCCGCAAAAGACAGCTTTTTCTGCTCCCATGCCTTGACAATTCTCCCAAAGTCATCTGGTGCTTCCTTTTCCGGTCTGCCAAACTTCACTCCCCTTGCTTTTGCCGCAGCGATTCCCTCTGCCTGCCGTTTTTTGATGCTTTCACGCTCGCTCTGTGCCACGAAGGACAAAATCTGTAACACAAGATCTGCAATAAAAGTCCCCATCAGGTCTTTGCCGTTCCGAGTATCCAGCAGAGGCATATCCAGCACACAGATATCGATTCCAATCTCTTTCGTAAGTATCCGCCACTGGTTTTGAATTTCTTCATAATTGCGCCCCAGACGATCAATGCTGAGAATATAAAGAAGATCCCCCGCTTTCAATTCCTGCACCAGCTTTTTATAGTTCGGGCGGTCAAAATCCTTGCCTGACTGCTTATCCATGAAAATATTTTTTTCAGGCACAGCAGCTTCGTGAAGGGCAATCATCTGTCTGTCCTCATTCTGATCTGCACTGCTACATCTCACATATCCATAAATTTTCTTTTCTTCCATCGCTATTTTCCTCCATAATAATACCCGCCACCATTATAGTGACAGGCTGTTAGTATTAAAAAACCGGCTATCAAAGTTCCTCGTATCTAGTAAAATAAATGCCTATAAATTACATTCATAAATTTCTCTGCCAAACGCAGAGCCGTACTACCTCGCTCCTTTATCTTTCTGTCTTGCCTGATGCGCCCTGCTTGCTTCCCTTATCTTTATATCCCGCTCTTTTTGCCTGAGTCTGTTCCTGACGCTTCGTGTATCCACCACCTTTTCTCCATAAGCCTTTTCATACTCCGCACAGGCCGCTTCATAATCATGCTTCTCTCTTTTTGCCGCATTAAGCTCCTTATTAAATGCCTGAACAGAATCAAAGTTGTATTCCTTTACAATAGAAGAAAGCCTCTTTTTCATATTGGAAATCTGGAAGTCAAGACCGTCAATCTCCTGCTGTAATTCCTTACGCCTGCCGCCTTTGAAAATACCTGTACATTCAGACAATTCTTTTTTCAGGATATCCCGCTTCTTCTCCCACGCGAAAATTGCCATGTTCTGGTCTTTCAGCCTGCCCTCAATCTCTTTCAGGCGAGGATATTTGCCTGCAAGTACAGACAGTTTTGGCTTCGGCGGTCTTTCTGCCATCTGTTCTTTTTCAACTGGAACAGACTTTTTTTCTGCCTTTATCCGCTTAATAATGCTTTCTTTTTCTGTGGAATCATCCGTTGGATGTTCTGTATTCTTTTTCCTGTCTGGTTCCCGATGCAGATTCATGGGAAACGTTATTTTCTTCCTTTCCGGCTGGAATGACGGATTATCTCTCACATGAATAGGACTGCCCGTTTCCTTTGATTTTTCCTTAACAACACTGACATCAATATCAGTCACTTTCTCCGCTATATCCAACACTTTCTGCATGGTCTTCGCAATCAGAAGTTCTAATAACAGAATCGCTACCCTGACAATCTCCCCGAACAGCTCCGGTTTTTGTCCGTTCTGCTCCACGGATTCTTTTACCCTGTCCGTGATCTCCGTCTTTTTAAGTTCCACAACCTCCGTTTCGGATACACCGCTTACGATGGCACGGTCAACCGCCCTGTTCCATTCCATCCGGATTTCATTGTCCGCTTTTATCTCCTCCGCTTTCGGATTATTCTTACCGACTTTTTTTGTCGCAAGATAGGGACCGTTTTTATCAAATATGCTGAGCCTGTCTTTATCGTCAAGCACCATCTGATTGATCAGATCCGTATAAAATACTTTTGCCTCATCCAAAAAAGATTCCTGTTTAAAGCGTCCGTCTTTTGTGGTAAAAATCTTACGCTCATACACCTCGCCTTTTTTGATGATTTTACAGCCTTTACGGATATTCCCGTCATCGTCAAGAATCTCTTTCTTAGTGCGGACGTGCTTTCCCTGTTCATCATAGAACATATTCCGGGTGGCAACTTTTTCTGTCGGCTGCTCCAGCCGCTTCCTCTCCGCAAATATCATATGGATATGCAGGTTTGTTTTCCGCTTGTTATGGTGGAGCGCAGCAAAACACTCCACGCCATACTTTTCCTTAAATTCATCTACCATCCTTTTCAGCAGATAGTCATGGTCATAATTGATGAAGCTCTCTGGCAGGGCGATCATCAGCTCCCTTGCCTCAATGCACTTTCCATTTGTCCCACTTTTTTCAAATTCTTCCTGATTACATTTTGCAAGTTCACGCCAGAATGCCCTGTCCGGCTCTGTTGCATAGACTTCATACAAATGCTCCTGCTTGGCGTGGCTTGAAATATAAGTGATGCGTCCCGACAGGTTATGCAGCTTTGCCATTTCTATAAATGAATTTCTTTTCACAAATGCCCTTCTCATCCTTTCCTTTGGCGGATAGTCTGATACCGCCGCTTTCCTTGTGAGCAGCCGCCATAGGGCGGCTTACTGCGAACCGATACCCGTATACGGGGCGGTTCACGGCAGTCGCTTTCTGACAGACGCAGGCAGGGACTTCAGCGAAGTCTCGTAAATGTTGCTGTGTATCTGCCCAAAAATATAGCCACTGGCAGCAACATCATCCATGCGCCCCGTCCTTCGGGCGGCATGGATAAATACAGTCCGGCTCTTTCGGACTGTAAATTTGCGCTTGCGCAAATTTGCCCCCTGCAAGGGCGAAATCCCCGGAGTACAAAACGGAGTTTTGTGCGTAGGGTGTATTTCGCTCTCAAACGCCGAGGGCTTAGGGAAGGGCTTGCGCCCTCCCCAGAAATTACCCGCCGACATTCCT
>Ga0137308_102702_pt1 | contig 10922 bp, 9 predicted proteins | sample Inofrocosms_June_FD_97181 | JGI IMG/M metagenome (GOLD analysis project Ga0137308, IMG submission 97181) | Mouse cecal microbial communities from Vienna, Austria - N-Acetylneuraminic and N-Acetylglucosamine D2O microcosms_June | ecosystem: Host-associated > Mammals > Digestive system > Large...
TTTGAACTTATTGTTTGTTTCCAAAAACTTCTGTGAGAAGTTTATTTCTATACTCCTTATCCTCTGTCGCTTTTTTTGCATCCTCCGTCCGGTTATTGCTCAACAGATACTTCATCAAAGAAAGGATCGTATCTTCTCCTTTCTGAATTCCTCTGCTCTCCACACGATCTAATACTTCACACATAGTCATCGTTCTCCCTTCCATATCAGGACTGTATACATTTTCAAAGCGGTTGTCCTGCGTCATAACTGCCATCAACTAGAGCAGCTCGTGTACATGCTTTATTGTAACTTTTGATGCTGCATAGTTCTTATTTTTTCGCATCTGCACAAAATAATCTGCTACAATTTTAAAATCGCTGGTAAACATCTGTACCTGTTCATCACTAAGGTATGCGATCTCAATATAAATTCATACGATAATCATTCACATACGGTTTTATCTCCCCTGGAATCTCCAGACATTCAAAAAGTGTCCTCGGCGTCTTCCAATGCCTGTCATATCCAAAATATAAAACCAATGTCACCACAGGGTATCTCGGAGCCGTTCTGCCAGTTTTTTCCTTCATCTCCTTATCTGTCAAAAGCTGTGCTCGGTATGCCGCTCCGTCATAAGAAAACAATCGAAGCGGCATGTCACTGTCTATGCCTGTCTGATTTTCCAGTCCGTATAATGCAATCCGAACAAGCCCTTTCCTCCAATATTTTGCAACATCCCGCTCCTGAGCATGTAATTTACCGTCAGCTTTATAGCTGGAATTCGGACTTTCTTCTTCCAATTCATCCTCTTTTACAAAGTGCCTGCCCTGGAACAGCAATACGTTGACAATATTCGCAAATACGTCATTATGAGCCTCCAAAGTCTTTTCTGCAATGTCTTTTTCTGCCATACCCGCATATTCCTTCCCTGATACACAAAGTTTATTTCGTAATTTTATGATAAGGAACGCCGTTTCTTTTAGATTATTATACATCAAACCGACAATCTCCTCAATCTATTTCTACTGTCAATGTCTAAAACACGGCGGTACTGTTCTAATTCCAGCTCTGCTTTCCAATTTCTCCGTTCCGCAGGGGGCTCGGTCAAAGAGATACTCTACTCCATTCACGATATCTACAATCCGCTGTATATTCTCTTTCTTGCCGACCACGGCAATATGCTGGAGTATGGTATTTTGCCCGGAAATATTGCTTTCTACCCTCTACGGAGCACCGCCGATAACAGCCTGCGCGCATACATTGCACAGGGAGAAGTCCTTCCTGCAGCTTCCCGGTTCTTTGGAAACAAAAAAAGGCCCCAGCAGACTCAAAATCTGCCGAAAACCTTTTTTGCATTTTAATCATCCAATCACTTTCCGCATAACCTCAGACCATCTAGTCAATCTCTGAGGCTCATAACAGACAGTGGAGATATCTTTCAGAGTAAATTCCACGGGACAGTTGTATTTCTGTGCGGCATTCAGACGTGTCCGAAGGTCATCTTCCACTACTTCGGGATTCCAGCTGGGTGCTGCCACCAAGGCTGGTGCCGGTTTGTTGGAATATACAAATTTTCCTTCCATAGCCTCTGCCATGCCCTCAAAGTCCTTCACCCAGGCACTGACTGAGATCTTATGAATGCCTTTGATCTGCTTTACATACTCCATTCTGTCATCAAGAGGTTCACAGCATCCATAATAACCCAGGCCAAATTTATCGTACCATTCACTGGCATATTGGAATTCAAATTCATCGTGCATTTCCGGGGATACAGTATAGAGAATCTGGGCCATTCCATACGTCCACACATCTTTCAAATCCGGTTTCTGGGGATTTTCCGGAAGGAGGTTGGTCCAGGCTCCCGTACAGTGGACCACCTGCTGCTGGCGCATGAGACAGTCCATATCACGCAGTTTATAGATCATTGCCAGCTGGACATCCAGGCATTTTCTCATCAGAGCATGAACCCAGTCCTCATCAAACATCATCTTATCATATAAGGTGTTCACATCTGACCATTCCATAAAGTGGTCCCACGGGCGGTAATCCACCTCAGGTCCGTCCATGAATACCTGCAGGATATCCCCTACTGCCTCTTTCGCCATATCCTCTCTGCGGTTAGTTTCTTCCTCATCCAGATACAGATCAGGCACCTGGATTTTCTCAAGATCCTCCCAGGTTTTCAGCTGGCTCACATAAGAATGGGCCTCTACCACATTGCCGTCATCCCTCGTCAGTTTATCCTCTATGATATCCAGTCCATAGTTCAAACCACGGACCACTTTGGGAACATAGAGAAATGGTTCATACACCCAGTCATCCTGAATATGTTTATGTCTGTAGAGAAGCTGCCGCAGGGTTGTCTCCATTTCCCTGTAAAAGGGGTCCTGGCACTGCAATGTCAGTTCATTGTCAATATTCATCTCGTTCCATGGAAACTCTCCCATGAGAAACATGGGTTTGTCCACTTTCCTGGCGTTAAGGTTGTACCACTGCTGTTTTCTCTCTTTCATAATTGGAAGGGCTGACAGTTCTGCCAGCTGATTGGCCAGTTTTCTCAATACCTGAATGTCATTTTTTAACATCGCTTTTCCTCCTTTATTTCGTAACCTGATTCTTCTGCATCTGCGCTCTGTCCGGACACCAAATCATCTTCCTCCTATGCGTTAAGCATACCATATCTGCACGGACAGATGTTAGGACTGTGGAACCCCAAACATGGACAAAATGCAGATTTGGTAAATGTTTTATAAAGAAGTAATATCTGAGGAACTTCTAAAATATTTGGGCGAATACCCCATAATCTTTTTGAACAGCCGGCTGTAGTACCCAGGGTCATCAAACCCCACACGTTCTGCCGCCTGAGACACGTTCAAATGTTCCCTCTGCATATATTCCAGCGACTTAATAATCCTCAAACGGTTCATATATTCTGTGGGCGCCAGCCCTGTCACCTCTTTAAACACCGAGCGGAAATGGCCTGCGCTCCAGTACACCCGCTCTGCCAGCTTGTCATAGTCCAGCCGTTCCCTGAGATGTTCCTCCATATAGGCAAGAATTTCATAGACTCTCTCCTTCCTATGGTCTCTGTGTGCACTGCTCTGCTCCGTCTGCCGTCTCTGTATTCTGTAAAACTTTACAAGAATCATCTGCAGGCAGGCCATCTTCACCAGCTCCAGACCAACCTCTCCATTTCTTTGTTCTTCCATCATCTGATCCAGAAGTGACTCAATGATTTTACGTTCTTCAATATTCAGATGTATGACTCCCTGCTTATTCAAAATACTCTGGCGCGACTCCAGGCCGCCGCATTCTTCATCTGATAAGCCAGCGATCATCTCCTGCCTTTGACAGACAGCATCTCCATCCTGTTCAGCCTCTCTTAACATGCAATTGAATTCTTCGCTCATTTTGTCCGGGAAAAACTGACAGTTGACCAATTCAATGGGGGCATGCAGCTGGTAACTGTGTTCCTCATCCGTTTCAATGAGAAATACATCACCGGGAAGCAGAGGCACTTCCGTTCCCCGATAAGAGTGAATACAATATCCTTTTGTGATCAGTGCAAACTCCTGAAACTTATGACGGTGAGGCTGTACGGAAATTCTGTGATTCCAGACTGTCACTGCAATCCCGCTGTGATCCTGCCGGGGGAATTCCAGATATCCGTCATAGCAGGGCACCATCCACCCGTTTTCATCGTGTACGTTCATATTCTTTTCACCTCTGCCGAAACTGAGAATGTCTCAAACAAACACAGACAGCCTGTGTTGTCCGCACACCACAAGCTGTCTGTTCTCTATCATATACCTTATAGTAGTATATCCCCTATTTTACAATTATACCAATTAGTCCAGATAATCATCCACATTTGACTGATCAACTTTCTCAAAAGGAATTGAAAAACTTGCGGTTTCTTTACTGCCGTTTATACAGGCATCGTATGCGGAAACTGCCGTCCATTTTGCCTGACCCATTGCATTCTGGAATACGGTACATGCCACATTACCGTTTTTCACTTCCTGCAGACAATCCTGATTGGCGTCAATGCCAAGGAACTTGATTTCTTTCGCCAGATCAGCTGCCTGATAAGCCTGAAGGCTTCCCATAGCCATTTCATCATTTGCACACGCAACTACTTGAATCTCATTTCCGAAAGATGTTACCCAGTCTTCTGCATTGGTCATGGCAATATCTCTCATGTAATCACCAATCAGATCGGCTTTCAATTCATAGTTATACTTGGCGTCATCCAGAGTATCAAACAGTCCATTGTAACGCTGGGTGGTATGATCGTATCCTTCTGTACCTCTCTGATAGCAGAGATTTACCGTTTCCGAATCGTCCACATTGTCAATCAGCCACTGGCCCTGAATCTCTCCGGCTTCATAGTTAGAAGAACCTACGAATCCCACTTCTTTTTCCAGGTGGTCAGAATGAATCACCGCGTTTACAGCAACCAGAGGCACTCCTTCTGCCATACAGGTGTCCACAATACCCACACATCCGTCTGCATCTGTAGGGTCCAAAATGATACAGTCTACGCCCTGGGCAATAAAGTTCTCAGCCAGCTGAAGCTGGATATTGGCGTCCATCTCCCCGTCTGCCTCCAGAACTTTTACATTGGGGAAATTCTGTTTACAGTATTTTACAAACGTATTTCTGATCTTTGTGGTGAATGTGTCTTCAAATCCCATATCAATGTAGCCCCAGGTGAATTCCTCGTCTCCACTGATATCATACTCTTCTGAAAATTCTTTTTCCCAATCTTTGCTGTTCTCTGCAGCCGCCTGAATCTCTTTGTCGGAAACTACGATATCTGTCTCCACTCCTCCTCCAGACTCTTCTCCCATTTCCGCAGTATCCTCCACTGTTTCTCCTTCTGCACTGTCACTGCTTCCCTGGGGAGCCGGTGCGCCGCCAGAACATCCTGCCATGCTGACTGCCAGACCTGCTGCCAAAATCACTGCCATTAACTTTCTTTTCATGTTGTTCTCCTTTTCTCCTTTTGTGTGCTTGTTAATAAAGTTTCATTTATCAATCAGATCAACCTTTTGATCTTGATTTGCGCACCTGAATGTCCAAAATTACCGCTATCATAACCAAAAGACCCAGAACGACTTTCTGCAGAGAAGCATTGATATTCTGCAGATTCATGAAGTTTTTGATAATACCGATAATCATGGAACCCACAATGGTATTTACAACGGTTCCCGTCCCGCCTGACATACTGGTTCCGCCGATGATAACTGCTGTGATGGCATCCATTTCATAGCTCACCGCTGCCGCTGGCTGGCCAGAGTTCATACGGGACATGAGAACGATACCTGCAATACCAGACATAAGACCTGCATAAGCTGCCGCAAAAAATTTCGTAAATTTCACGTTGATACCGGAAGCCCTTGCCGCAGCAGTATTTCCGCCCACTGCATACATGGCCCGTCCGATGGGCGTCCAGGAAAGAATATAATAGGTCACCAAAAGTATAAATGCCATGATAAATACCGGGAACGGAATCGGCCCGATGTACCCCTGTCCAATAAACTGGAAAGCCGCTCCAAGATTGGAGTAGTTCTGTCCACCTGTAAACGTCATAATGGCCCCTTCTGCTACCATCATAGATGCCAGTGTGGCAATAAACGGCGGTATGTCAAAGGTCACAATTACAATACCGTTAAAAGCACCAAATATTAATGCAACACCAAGGCCCACCAATATAGCTGCAACGAGATTGCCTGTGGCCAGCACCGTATAAGCCGAAAGTGTACCTGCACAGGCCAGCACCCTGGAGGCAGAAAGGTCGATCATTCCGCAGATGATCATCAGCTGCTCACCGCAGGCCATGATGGTGATGACCACAATCTGTCTGAGAATATTTCTCACGTTCATCCCTGAAAGAAATGACTGGTTCCAGACAGAAAAAATCACAAACATTAACAAAAATACCAGAAATATTCCAAATTTGTTATAAATCTCTCCAAAATTAAATTTGCCGTTTTCTTTACTTTTCATCATTGACTGCTTTCCCTCCTAACGCGAAACTCATAATTCTCTCCTGCGAGAAGTCTTCCCGGGTTACCTCACCGGTGATTCTCCCTTCAGCCATAACCAGTGTCCTGTCACAGATACCGATAATTTCCGGAAGTTCCGATGAAATCATGATTACACCTGCCCCCTGAGCAGCCAGATCACACATAATTTTGTATATTTCATATTTGGCTCCCACATCAATTCCCCGGGTGGGTTCATCCATAATAAACACCACCGGATTTTGAAGAAGCCACTTGGCAATTACTACTTTCTGCTGGTTTCCGCCGGAGAGATTCTGCGCCTCTGTCCCAATGGTGGGCGTTTTGATTGCCAGCTTTTCTTTCATCTCCTGGGCATCTTCTCTCTCCCGCTTTTTATTTAAAAGAAATCCACGATACCTTTTCAGGTTAGGAAGTCCAATGTTTTCACAAATTGACCGGATCAGAACCAGCCCCTCCAGTTTTCTGTCTTCAGACAGCATGATAATCCCTTCCCGGATAGCATCGGAAACCTTCTTGATTTCCACGCTCTTTCCATTAATGATAATCTCGCCTGAAGAATACGAATCCATTCCAAATATGGCTCTCACCACTTCTGTACGTCCTGCCCCCACCAGGCCTGACATGCCAAGGATTTCCCCTCTGTGCAGGGTAAAAGATATATTGGAAAATACATTGGGCTGGGTCAGATTTTTTATTTCCAGAAGTTTCTCTCCGATTTCAGCCTCCTTGACCGGATATACATTGTCCATTTTACGGCCCACCATCTTTGTGATGATTTCATCTGTTGTCAACTCATCGATATGGTGGGTTGAGATTGTCTTTCCATCCCGGAGAACCGTCAGCTGGTCTCCCACCTGCTTCAGCTCATCCAGCTTATGTGAAATATAGATGATGCTGATACCTCTCTCTTTCAGACGGTGAATCTGTTCATGAAGAACAGCTACCTCCCCTTCGGTAATAGAAGATGTGGGCTCATCCATGATTATGATTTTAGCATTGACAGAAATGGCCTTGATAATCTCAATAATCTGCATATCCGAAACAGTGAGCGACCGCATCACCCGTTTCACATCATAGGAAAATCCCAAATCATTGACAAGTTTCTGCGCTTCTTCCACCATGCGCTTTTTCGCCACAATGCCCGGCCCACGGGTGGGCAGACGGCCGAGAAAAATGTTTTCCGCGATGGTAAGATCCGGCACCGGATTCAATTCCTGATGAATGGTGGCAATGCCCAGTTCTTTCATATGACGTGGACTATGCATGGCCACTTTCTTTCCAAATACATACAGCTCACCTTCATCTGCTGTATACATACCGTTGATAATCTTGATAAGCGTTGACTTTCCGGCTCCGTTTTCTCCCACCAGCACGTGTACGGTCCCTTCTTCCACGGAGAAGCTGACTTCATCCAGCGCCTTTACACCCGGAAATGATTTGGAAATGTTTTTCAGTTCCAGAACTTTTTTCTTTTTCTCCACGTAATCCCTCCTCTATATTCCTATAGTTTTTCACATCAACACAGATAAATACTCTTTTTATCACCCCCTGACAGCATGTCTGAACACGCCTCAATCCTTTGAAAATCTTCGAATAATCCATGGACTTCCACAAAAATATTTTTGTATAATATCCAAAAAAGCAGAAAGGATGAACGATATGATCCAATGTTTCGCAAAAGACTCCTTCGTCTCATCTTTCCAGAAAGGAACCACACCACGCCTTCTGTCAGCCAGCTATATTACTGTAGGGTTCAGCCAGCACCCCCGGATTCTGCACAAGCATACCGATAAGCTGGAACTTCTGTTTATCAGAAGCGGTTCTGGGTATTATGTGGTAGACAACGAACGATATGAAATAAAACCAGGAAACATCATCATTACCAATGCCAATGTACTGCATGATGAAGTTCCCCAGTATAACCGCAATCTGGCAATGCTCTCCATCGCCATAGACCATGTACATATCAATGGACTGCCGGAAAATCACCTGATTCCATCTGATATCCAGCCTATTATAAAAACCGAAAAACGTTTCGTTCTCATTGATGCCATTTTTCAGGAAATTTTCGACTCCCTGGCTTTTGAGGATGACCAGCAGCAGGAGACTAACCAGTATCTGACCCAGGCGCTGCTTTCTCTGATCATTCATGCCTGCCGGAAAGAAGGACGTCCCAGCACAGCCCAGGAAAAGCAGGATCCTCTGCTTCGGGATATTCTGCATTATATTGATGAAAATTATTCCGAAGATCTGTCTCTGCAGAGTATCAGCGGAGAATTCTTCATCAGTCCTTCCCATCTGTCCCATCTTTTCAAGAAAAAGCTTGGGTATTCTCCTATCCAATACATTGGAAGAAGACGCATCGGCGAAGCGCAGTCTTTATTGATTACAACTCCCAGGTCAATCACTTCCATCGCAACTGCTGTGGGATTCGAAAATGTAAGTCATTTCAATGTACAGTTTAAAAAATATGTGGGACTTTCCCCTCTGGCTTATCGAAAGAAATACACACTTCCAGATTCTGAGAAAATCAAATAGCCGATTTTTTTCCCGGTTTTGCGGTACCTCCTGCAAACCGGGGAGAAAATCGGACAAAACCCATTAAATCCTTGGATACTCGGTGGATACAAGAACTTTGCCCGCCGTAATTTTCATTCCTTCTTCTATGTCTTCCAGGTTAAATCTTCCTGTCACCATCTTGCGCATGTCAATACGGCCTGCTGCCATCAATGCGATTACATCTGGATAAATTCCCTGTCCGGACTGGCCGTTGGAACCAGAAATGCTGGCTGCATTCCACTGCCAGTTGAAAATATCCACAGGAGTAATTCCCACTGTGTGTCCAATCTGCACTGTCTTTCCGCCGATAGCCAGTGCTTTCGCCATAACTGGATAAGTGAACTTCGTGGCACCGGCACACTCTGCAAACAAAGAGATACCTGCACCATTGGTCAGCTCCATCAAAAGCTCCGCCTCATCCTCAGGTGTGGCAAAACTGGTGGGATCGTATACATAATCTGCCCCGCATGCCTTCGCCAGTTCTATACGCTCCGGAACACTCTCAAAAGCGATTAGCTTTGCCGCCCCTGCCGTCTTCATCAGGGAAATAGCTGCCAGACCGATGGGTCCAGCCCCAAAGACCGCCACATGGCCGCCGGGACGGATGCCGCCGCCGCGGACAAACAGTCCATTGTAGGCAACACCGGTGGGCTCAATCATAGCGCCCATTTCAAACGCAGCCATCTTGTCCCCGCCGTAATAATTCATAATATCGTTGAGTTTATAACAATATTTGGCATGGACTACCGCATACTCTGCAAATCCGCCGTCATAGGTAAGGCCCGGCTCCTCCAGCTCTTTACACTGGTTAAACATTCCTCTGCGGCAGGCATCACACTCGCCGCACCAGTGCATAGATTCTACTGATACCAGGTCCCCTGCTGCGAGCTTCTTCACATTTTTACCCGCTTCCACAATCTCACCTGCAAATTCATGGCCTGTGATAATGGGATATTTGCTGTGTCCGTCATACAGGGAATACCCTTCTTCGTCCTGCTTCAGAAGATGGGCATCTGTGCCGCAGATTCCTGCTGCGCCCACTTTTATTTTTACCTGGTCATCGCCGCATACCGGTTCTGGACGGTCTGTCACATGGCCGCGGATATTTTTCCAGATCTGATTGCCTCTTAATGCACGTCCAGTGCTGGCTTCCCTCTCTGATAACTTATATCCCTCTCTCGGCACATGATCTGCTTCTACATAAAACGCTCTCATAATCTTCTCTCTCCTATACCGATTCTCCATAAAACCGGCTGTTTCCGACCGCCTGATACACAATTTCATAACTACTCAAGCGGCCGCAGACCGACCGGTCAGATCAATCAGTCATCAAATGTCAGCATAACCTTGCGGGCAATATCTTTGTGATTGCATGCCATATCCATGGCTTTGTCCAGGTCTTTAAAGTTAAAGTGATGAGTATTTAATGCTGCAAAATCATACTGGTCTTTAATCTTGCTCATGAAACGGATGGTTCTCGGGAACCATTTGTCTGTTCCCCCGCTTCCTGCAATATGAAGGGTTTTCCAAATAGTTTTACCGATCTCTACCGGAACTTTTCTTCCGATGGAATGGCCTACCACGCCCACTCTGGCACTGTGTCCGGCAATGTCGAACAGAGACGCAATACCGATATCATTTCCGGAGCATTCAATGACTACAGAGGCGCCTCTGCCGTCTGTGAGATCTTTCACCATCTGTTCCACATCCCCGGCTGTGGGATCTACCACGTCATCTGCACCGTATTCCAGAGCATTCTTCCGGCGTTCTTCCAGAGGATCGATTACAATTACATGTGCGCCTGCAGTTTTGCACACCATAGCTGCAGTAAGTCCGATGGGGCCGCCGCCGATAATTGCCACATCGTCAGAAGCATCCGGAGCACATCCGTTGCCCCATACGCCCCAGTATCCCACGTTGAAAGTCTCTACCCATGCGCCCAGCTCATAATCCCAGTCATCGGGAATCCTGTGGGTATAAGCTTCTTCCAGAATCATGTATTCCCCGAATCCTCCCGGTGAATCCGGACGGAATCCCACTTCGCGCATATTTAAGCATGCGGAGGGCATCTTTCCGTCTTTACAGTTTGCACAGTTGAAGCAGGGAAGCACGCAGTCGCCTACCACTTTGTCGCCTGGCTTCAGGGAAGTAACAGTGCTTCCGATCTCAGCCACCTGTCCTGCCCACTCATGGCCTGGTGTATAGGGGGCGATGTCATAACGTCCCTCTGCTGATTTCCCTTCATAGCACTCCACGTCTGATCCGCAGATGCCGCATGCTTTTAGTTTAATCAATACCTGATTGGGTTTCAGTTCGGGAAGCTCTACTTCCTCAATTCTCAAATCAAAAGGT
>Ga0137308_102706_pt1 | contig 10913 bp, 10 predicted proteins | sample Inofrocosms_June_FD_97181 | JGI IMG/M metagenome (GOLD analysis project Ga0137308, IMG submission 97181) | Mouse cecal microbial communities from Vienna, Austria - N-Acetylneuraminic and N-Acetylglucosamine D2O microcosms_June | ecosystem: Host-associated > Mammals > Digestive system > Large...
ATCGGGTCTGACCATCTATCCGCTCAGGCAGAAAAAATATTTTTGATCTTGTTAAAAGCGCCAACATATACGGCGTGTCTGTTGTCGGACGTGTGCCGGTCCGCCAGAATCCTACCCAATTCCCAATCAAGAGAACATTTGTCAAGGGGGATTTCACCCAAAAGATGAAATCCCCCGATAAACTGGAATTCATAAACCTCGTTGGGCAACAATTACGGTATAGTTTTCGGTATCATATGTAACTCCTGTTTCTCTAAAACCATTTTTGTGCCAAAAATGTTCTGCTTGAGGGTTCCCTTTTACCCAACCAAGGCGGACATTCGCCATCCCAATACGGAACAGATAAGCACACAGGTCATTGATAATCTTGCTCCCTGTTCCAGTATTCTGTATGGACACATCCGTCATAAAAAATCCAATAAAGGCTGTTAATTCATCCGGGTAGGCCATGATGAAATCCATCACAGCAATCAGTTTTTCCCCATCATAAAATCCCAGATAATACTTATCGCACATTTCCTTGTTGGGTGGGAGCGCATTCATGTCATTCATAATGCTCTGTTCTGATACAAACGGTGGACAGTATTGATAGTATAAACTGTTTTTATAGCATAATGTGTATACTTCCGCTACATCATTGGCACACATCTTTCGAACAAGATATTGGTTTGAGAATAACGAAACATTCATTTTCCTTCTTTTTCCTTTCCAAACATTCAAATTCCGATTTGCCGATTTATCACAAGTTCAGTATACCACAAAAGCGAATGACATTCAACTTTCGTTTATAGGCACTAATAGTAGTAGCAAGCAATGCACCGGTATATACCCGGCGCAGCTTGTTGGTGGCCGACGGCCCCCAAGCCCTCAGTGCATCGGCGCAACTCTCCCGATGCACAAGCCGCCGTTGGCGTCTACTGGTATATTCCGGCAGGGGATGGACACCCCCGGCGGAGCCGCCCCCGGAGAGCACACAGCTGCCGCCAGGCAGTACCACCATCGGCCCTTGGCCGGTGGTGAGTAAGTGCGCCTTAGTAGAGGGCCGGCAAAGAGAACGGAGCGCCCAGGTCATCCCCGGACGCTCCCGTCTCTGATCTTCTCTTGCTGGTTGATCACCATCTTTCTGGTCTGTGCCATTCTGCCACAAATGAACCGTCAGCCAATGTGTATTTGGATAGTGAAATCACCCTTTACACAATACATCGCGCTTCAAGGAGGAGGCAGAGAAGTGGGGCCTGCTGATTGACTATGCCCCCCAAATTGGCTACTCCATCATCCAACCAGCCCCTGTCCTCAGGACCTTTTGTACCGCCCAGCATTGGCGCAATAAGCTGACCATCTCCCGCGCCGGAGCCTTCGGTGACGATAAAGAGCCGAAGGCCAAGAAGCCCAGCAGTACCCGCAAGTACGTCTGCCCCTGCTGTGGTCAGTCCATCCAGGCCACGAAGGAGGTCAACATCATGTACATGATGTGCATGGACTGCCTCAAACAGATGACTGCCGGGGGAGGCTAGCTCAGTTGTTGAAAGCGATATCAATCCGCAAACTGCCATACCTACTGCTCCTCCGATAATCGAGCCTACAAACGGCACCTTGATTTTTTCTCCGGCCTTTGCGAAGGCACAACAGCACGAAACATCAAAGCTTCTGCACTCTACTCGAAACACTTATCTCACCACAAGTTCTGCCTGACTGCCGCCGGTACGGTTCTTGGTGACCACAATCTGCTGGTCAATTTTCTCTTTCAGCTCCGTTACATGGGAGATGATACCCACCAACCGGTTTCCCTCTGTAAGCCCGGTAAGTACCCGGATGGCCTGTTGAAGGGACTCTTCATCCAGGGAACCAAACCCCTCGTCTACAAACATGGTGTCCAGGCGGATACCTCCGGCAGTGGACTGGATCTCATCAGAGAGGCCCAAGGCCAGGGAAAGCGATGCTTTGAACGACTCGCCGCCTGACAGAGAACGCACACTGCGCTCTGAGCCATTGTAGTGGTCTATCACGTCCAGCTCCAGGCCGCTCTGACTGCGGTTGTCCTCCGCCTGGGCCCGGCGTTTGAGCTCATACTGTCCGCCGGACATGACCATAAAGCGCAGGTTGGCCCGCTGGATAATGCGCTCGAAGAAGTTCCGCTGGATATAGGTCTCCAGGGATATGCGCTCCTTGCCGGAGAGCGCGCCGTTAGCCGTGTTGGACAGGGCGCATATCCAGGTATACTGCTTCTCCAACCGCTCCAGATCATCAGCTCCCCCTTGGATATTCTTCAGCGCGGTCTGATTAGTGATCAAACGGGTATGGACGTTCCGCTGCTTCTCCGCCGCCTGGGCCCGTTCCCCAGATAGTTCCTCTCCCCGGGCCCGCTGGCTCTCCACGTCCACCTGCTCCCCATTCTCCAGAAGCTGGGAGAGGCTCCGGATGGTGGAATCCGTGCCGGCCAGCGCACTTTTGCACGCCCCATAAGCGTCCTCCGCCCCCTTGAGGGCATCCGCCAGCCGATCCCGCTCTGCCCGAAGGGCGGACAGTCTGGCTTCTGCCGACTGAATGTCCGGGTGCTTCAGCTCCCTGCGCATGTCATCAATCTGCCGCCGGAGTTCTTTCTCCCGGCTTCCGGCCCCGGCCAGCCTTAGCCGGAGGGCAGAAAGGGCCTCCTCCAGCTCCCGGTTGGCCTGTTCCCGCTGGGGGAGAATATCCGCCAACTCGTTTTTCCGGGCCAGACGGTCCTCTGCCGCCGTCAACTGCTCTGTCAGCCAAGTCAGGGTTTTCTCTGCCTGCCGCAGCTCCGCCTCAATATGGGCCGGGGCATCCTCCATGGAACAGCCCCGCTCCTCCAGCTGGGGCTGAAGCTTTCCCTCCAGCTGCTTCTGACTGCCCTGTAACATACTCTGGTCCCGTTCCGCCTGACCGATTTGTCCCCGCAGTTCTTCCTGTTGCGCGGTCAGCTGGATGATAGCCTGTTCCAGGTCTTCGATCTCCCGGCCCAGTTCCTCCCGGCGGATCAACAGGGCCTCCGTGTCCAGCAGTTCTCTGTGGACCCGGTCCCGGGCCTGTTCCGCCTCCGCCTGGCAGGCGGCAAGCTGTGCGTCCGCTTCGGAGAGGGAGGGCGTCTCCACGCAGACCGCCATCCGGCTCAGCAGCTGGCCCTCCCGTTCCTCCAGGGCGGTCCTGCGCTGTCCCGCCTGGAGGCTCTTTTCGCTGGTCTTCTGCTGAGCGGCCTCGAAGGCCGCCTTTGCCTCGTTAAGCTTCGCCTCTGTGGGGGCCTGGTCGGACACCTGGGCAGGGGCGGGGTGATGGGTGGCTCCGCACACGGGGCAGGGCTCCCCCTCGGCGAGGGACTGGGCCAGGATGCCCGCCTGCTCGTCCAGGAAAGCCCGGTTCTTCTGCCGGTAGTCCGCCCCCGCCCGCTCCTCCTCGCACCGGGCCGCCTGGTAATCTCCCTGCGCCTTTTCCAGGGACTGGCCGGCCTCCTGACAGTCCCGGGAGAGGGCGATCAGCTCCAGGATAAGCTCCAGCCGCTTCTGGACCTCCGTCTGCCGGCTGAGCAGCTTTTCCTTCTCGGAGGCCAGCCCCCCGGAGGCAAGCCAAAGGTCCCGCTTCTTTTTCAGGAGCCCGTTCCGCTCCTCCAGACCGGCGGCCATGGCGTCCCGCCGGGCGTAGAGGGCCTCGCAGGCCGCCTGCCCCTCCCGGAGCTGCCTGTTCTGGTCCTGCCATGTCTGGAGGTCCCGCGCCAGGGTGGTCAGGACGGCCTGACTGTCTTGGGTGCGTTTCCGCTCTCCCTCCAGCCGTTCCCGCTCCGTCCCCACCTCCGACAGGGCGGCGTATTCCCTCTTCAGGGCGTCCAGCCGGACTGCCTGCTCCTCACGCTGCCGGTCTTTAGCGGACTGGTCCTCCCGTATCTGCGCGATCTGTTCCGTCAGGGCCTGGAGCTCCTCCTGTCGGGTGGCCAGGCTTTGATACCGCGGGGCATCCTCCTCCAGCGCGGCCATCTCCCGGGCCAACATTTCCTGCTGTGGGGCCTTGCCCTGCTCCTCCTCCAGTCGAGATCGGGCCTCCTCCATGGCGGCCTGCTCCGCCCCCCTCCGTTCCACGGCCTGAGAGAGCTGTCTTCGGGTTTTTTCTGCCTCCTCCGCCTTGGCCAGCTTGGCTGTTACCGTCTCCTGCTCTTTGTCCAGCCGGTCCAAAACGGCCTGGGACTCCTCATAGGCTGTTTGGTCCCTGCAGATCAGGGTCTGGATCAGCTCCAGTGTCTCCTGAAAAGACCCAGCTCCCGTCCGTGCCCCCTCCAGGACATCCCGCAAGGGGTGATCCTCGGGACAGGCTACCCCGGCGATGTACTGCTGCACGCTGGCCCGGAGGGTATCGCAGTCTCGCTGCAACTCGCCGGCCTTTCCCTTGAGCCGTTCCTGAAAAACCATGTAGTACCGGGTTTGGAAAATCTCCCGAAAAATCTCCTGTCGGGCTTTGGTGTCCGCCAGGAGGAGCTTGAGAAAGTCTCCTTGGGCAATCATGGCGATTTGGGTGAACTGTTTTCGGTCCAAGCCGATGATTTTGACGATCTCGCTGTTCACGTCCTTCATCCGGGTCACTAGGTGTCCGTCAGGAAGCTCCAGCTCTGCGTCCGCCTTCTGGGTGGTGGTGCCCCCGCCCCGCTTGGCGGGGCGCTCATACTCGGGATTGCGCCGGACGGTGTAGGTCTTGCCCCTGTAGGCAAAGACCAGCTCCACCTGGGTAGGGGTATCTGGCAGGGCGTATTTGGAGCGGAACATGGCGGCGCTTCGGGTGTCTCCGCTGGGCTCGCCGTAGAGAGCATAGGTGATGGCATCGAAGATGGTGGTCTTCCCCGCCCCTGTGTCCCCGGTAATCAGGTACAGGCCCTGGGACCCCAGCTTCTCCAGCTCCAGCTCCACCTGGCCGGCATAGGGCCCAAAGGCGGACATAGTCAATTTCAGCGGTCTCATGCCTCTCCCTCCCATATCTGCTCCATCAGCTCCCGGGCAAAGTCCCGCTGGATCTGGTCCATGGGGCGCCCGTTCTGCTGCTCGTAAAATTCCTCCAACAGCTCCATAGGCGATTTCCGCTCCAGGTCCTCCACCCTGCCGGCGACACCTCCCGCCCGAGTGCGCTGGTTGTCATAGTCCAGCTTCATCAGGTTGTGGTAGATGGTACGCAGCTTACCCACCGCGTTGGGCACATCCTCTTCGTCCGTAAGCGTGATGTGGACGTAGTCCTGCTGGTAGGTGGTCCCTTGATAAAACTCCAGGAGGGTCAACTCCTTGTAGGTCCCCCGCAGTTCCACCATATCCCGCATCGGCATCAGGGGGATCGTGCGTACCGCTACGTCTCCTTTTGGACCCAGCTCCACAACAGTGACCGACTTGTGATGGCTTGCCTCGGAAAAGGAATATTTCAAGGGGGTCCCGCAGTAACGCACCGTCTCCCGCCCCACCTGCTGGGGACCGTGGAGGTGCCCCAGAGCCACATAGTCAAAGGGGTCAAAGGCCGATACATCTACGTTGTCGGTCCCGCCCACCGAAAGCTCCTCCGACTCGCACCGCTCAGCTCCAGTGACAAACTGATGGGTCACCAGCACATTCCGGAGGGCGGTGTCCACGGCCATTTCCTCAACTGCCGCGGATAGTGCGCCGGTGTAGGAGGAAATCTCCCGCTCCGGGAAAAAGCGCCGGATGTGGGCGGGCTTTAAAAAGGGGAGCAGGTAGAGATTTACCGGGCCGTATTCATCCTCCAAAGTGAAGAGAACCGCCTTCCCGTTGTAGACAGGGGCCATGTGGACCCCGCTCTCCTCCATCAGCCGCCCGCCAAAGGCCATACGCTCCGGGGAGTCGTGATTGCCGCTGATGACAAAAACCTGGACCTTCCGCCGGGACAGCCGTACCAGGAAATCGTCCAGCAAGGTCACTGCCTCGGCAGAGGGTACCGACTTGTCATAGACATCCCCAGCGATGATTACAGCCTGGGGCCGCTCCCGGTCCATGATTTGAAGAATCTCCTTTAGGATATACTGCTGATCTTCCAGCATAGAGAACTCGTTGACCCGCTTGCCCAGGTGCAGGTCAGAAAGATGGATCAACTTCATACAAAATCACCTTTCCTTCGTTTTGTTTCGGCTACGCCCCGGGCCGGTTGGCTTCCTGCTTGGGCGGGTCCAGGCCGTAAAGCTCGTCGATGGTGCACCCCAGTTCAGCAGACAGCCGCGGGAGAATCTCGCTCTTAGGCACTCGCTCCCCCGATTTCCACATAGTTACGGTCGAGGAAGAGCGCAACCCTACCCTTCTCGCTAGTTCTCCCTGTGTTAGTCCTGCTTTTTGCCGCAATTCACGTATTCTGAAACAAGTTTTCATTGGTTCACCCCCGTTTCTAACAGAACGTGAGATAACTATATAACAGATGTCGTTCATGTCCTTAGTGAGATTTGCCAAAAGAGATATTAGCCTTTTGTGAGAATTCTTTTTACATAATGCGATATTTTGACAATATGTAATCCTAGGCGGTGATAGCTTGTTTTCAGATAGGTTGAAGCAACTTAGACGGGAAAAAGAACTTACCCAGGCACAGCTTGCCGCGGAGCTAAACGTTGCGAGCAGCACAATTGCAATGTGGGAAACAGGAAAGCGCGAACCAAATTTTGCGATCACTATGGGGATTGCAGATTTCTTTAGTACATCTACGGACTTTCTGCTGGGATATTCGTCCTCGCCTCCTCAAGAAACCTTACCGCCGATGGAGATGACACCTGCTGAAGATGCACTTCTCTATACTTATCGAGTGGCGTCCCCAGATGACCGCGAGATCATTGATAATATCATCCGACGTTATTCGCCTGCCGAACAGGCTAAAAACCCAGCGCAAGGTCATACAATTTTCGGAAATAGAAAAACCTAAGAGAAAAAATAAACGTGTCCAACTTGGATACGCAAAAAAGAAAGAGAGGGTACATAAATAATTTGTCCGGAGTGCCAAAGCGAAAATGTAACGATTTTGATGGAAGAAACTGGGAGTAAAACGAAAAAGCACGGCAACGGGATCGGCGGGCATCTGAACAACACCGCCCGGGCGCTTACTGCCGTCTCCACTTTGGGGCTGTCAAATTCTGGTCTGGAAGAAGTCCAAGGGGAGCGAAAAGACCAAGGCAATCATGCAGAAAGTATGCCTCTGTCAGAACTGCGGCCATAGCTGGATTCTGGATAAAAAATAGGTGCCCAACACAGGCGAATGGAAGGTCATTGACCTAGCCCTGTACATACGTGAGCCGTCAAAATAACCCCCGCCCCCGGCAAATTGTAAGCAACGGAATGATATCTATCTTGCCATATGTAAGGGAGGAATGCACTATGCAAAGCTGGACGATAGAGCTATTATCAGGATAAAGACTGCCGTCCATGGTCTGACGCAGACCCCGCCCGTTGGAGATATCAAGCCTCTGCGAGGTTATCATGATGGCCGTAAACGTCTCCGCGTTGGGAGTTGGCGCGTAATATACAAGTATGGAGTTGAAGACCTGATCGAGGTCCTGCTGGTCCTTGACATCGGAAATCGAGGAGATATCTACAAGTGAGGAGGGTATTTGTATGTCTGATATAGCGATGGATGCTACTCGTCTTTTGGAAATGCTGCCTGAAAGTGAAGAGCATTTTGCCTATGAGTTGATTAAAAAACTGGTCCGTGCCTGGGATCCTGATTTTACTCGTCTCACCCCGGAAGAAGCTAATCGGCTTGCAGTAGCGGAGAAGAGTGGATTTGTGGATGAGCAAGATATCGACTGGGAGAATTTGAGGCGGACATACCAATGACGGCGTCTCCGGCGTTCACCCCCTTTCCGTTTGCTTTGGCTGATTGCTTGGGGTTAGCTTGCCTGTAGCTATATTCTAGTTTTGTAATCGTCAAAAGTCAATTTTCGACGTTCCCTATTCCGTTTTCCAGGACCTTTCCAACCGGCGGATCCTTCCTGACGATATTATAGAGCTGACCGGGATCACAGACGATATGCTCCGGGACGCGCCAGCGATCGACGAAGTGATGCCGAAGTTTTGGGAATTTGCAGGAGCCACATTTTAGCCGGCCACAACGCGGTCTTTGATGTGAGCTTTTTGTGCCTTGCCTGCCAGACTTGCGGCCGCCTGTTAAAAAACGACTCTGTGGACACACTGCGGCTCGCCCGGGGCCTGCTGCCGGAGCTGTCCAGCTATAAATTGTCCAGCCTGGCAGAGCATTTCAACATTACGAACGAGACCGCGCACCGTGCCGGATCGGACGCCCTCACAACGGTGAAATGCCTGGAGGCGATGAAAGCGCTTGTTTTGCAGCCGACAACGATCTCTGAAATCAGAAGGGATTTTTCGGACCCCGCCTGGAAGCCCTCGGTCAAATCATTGAAGAAACTCTATAAACCCGCCCCCGACAATCGGGGCGGATATCCAGCAAAGCACATCAGCAAACAAAAAGGCAGCCGCGAACGGCTGCCCCCATCTGAACTGGCGTACTTCAAAGTACGCTTAATACGCAAGTATCAGTTATCAGACGTATACAGTGCATCTCTGCCTGTATCTATAGTATATGCGCATTTCAGGGAAATGTCAAGCCCATATGATTGGAAATTTCCCTCAGTTCGGGACGGGCAATGCGGTAAGAAGTCCATATCCTGTTTGCGAGAATGTCGCTTGCCTGGATCAGATAGTTATGCTTTGATTCACAGTACTCGATAGAGACCTGCACAGCGCTGCGAAAGACTTTTGGATGGACAACGCCATAATTCCAGCTTACGATACCATGTTGCAACTCTTCCCTAATTGAATCGCGTAAATCGTAATAGCCGTTGGTAGCCGTCAGCTGCTCATCAATGTAAACACGGATATCCACATCGTCAGAGCTGTCCAAAACGCCATTTTGGATAAATTCCACCAGTTTGGTTTTGATACATATCTTGAGAATATAGTCTTTGTACCGGCAAATAGACTTCTTTTCTGCAAGGATGTGGCCGTATACTTTGCTAATGTCTACAGATGCTGATAAACTTTCGTATTCTCTTACGGAATTGAAGAGCGAGCGTTTATGGACTGGCTTTAATCCTGCTGCCTTTAATTCTCCTGACATCCCAGTCGACTTTTTGATCTCCTTGTTTGCGTGGATATATTTGCGCTTTGCAGAGTCCAGCTCCTCTCTGCTCAAAAAAACGTATCCAGCATAAACGAAGCGTCCGCTCTGCTCGTTTTTATGCAATACACCGGAATCATCAAAGAAAAAGTATATCTGTCTTCCCATGATACCCACCCGTCCTGCAATGTTTATCCTTATGGAAGCATCATATCATACTTACCAACAAATTTCAACAAAAAACCGCCCCGGTGCGCCAACACCGGAGACGGCTCAAAGGAAGTGATAAGTTTGACCACCCTATCACTTCCTCCATATTATCACAAAAAGAGGAGAAATCAAGATGCCGCGACGCGCCGAATTCTATTTTGACGGTACATATTACCGCAAGCGGATCAAACTCCCCGACGGCCGCTGGAAGGACGTGCGGGCGAGGACGAAGGAGGAGCTCCGCTCCAAGCTCTACGACATGGAGACGGCCCAGCGCATGGGGCTGGTGCTGGATGCCGAAACAACGGTTGCGGAATTGGCGGTGGAGTGGTATACGAACCGCAGTGCGGGTCTCTCGGCGGCCCGGCAGGGGGACTACCGCATCGCGATCAACCACCACTGTCCGGTCATCGGGGCCATGCGGGTCCGGGACGTGAAGCCGGAGCACTGCCAGCGGGTGATGGCCCAGGCGCTCCGGGATGAGAAGAAGCGAACCAACAGTGAGTTTGTCCTGCATACCTCCGATGGGAGCCATCTCACCTACCAGAGCGCGCGGAACATCGTAAGCGTCATTAACCGCCGCTGTCCCATGACGGAGGGGCAGCGGCGGGAGCGCATCGAACAGGAGCGCGGCAGGCCGATCGCCTCCAGGAAGCCGCAGAAGAACATCACGAAGCTGACCTTTCGCGTCACGCCCCACCAGCTTCGCCACACCTACGCCACCCGTCTGGTAGAGGGCGGTATGAACATTAAACAGATCCAGTATCTTCTGGGGCATGATGACGTACATCTTACGCTGAGCATCTACAGCCATGTCACGCAGAACCGTCCCGAGGAGCTGACCGGCGCAGTATCCGCCGCCTTCTCCGCGCCGCAAGAGCCTGCATTGGAAAGCGTCTGACAAGCGGGGAACGTGAGGATTCTGGGCAGATTTCGGGGCAAACAGAACAGAAGAAATGAGGCAAACCATTGATATCAGTATATTTTCGGGCTTTTTGCGCCATGCCTTTTAAGCAGTGGGCCCGGGGTTCGAATCCCCGACGGGTCACCACAAGAGAGTTGTACGAACCCCAGGTGGTCAGGAAGTGACCATCTTCTTGACCGTGGAGTGTATCGTACTGCTCGCCCCGCTCAGTGTGTGCGGGTAACGAAAATCGTAGCAGCCACCGGCAAAAGGTGACTGCTACGATTTTTTTTGCGCCCTTTTGTCGGTCCTTCCGCATTCTATGTGCCAGGTTCCAACAGAATCCAGCCGACCGCCCGTGCTATACTCCGGCCATAAGGAGAGCGGCTTGATTAGGATTTCACTGTCCATCGGGCTTGGCGGGCCTGGATGGGCGCGGGGGCTGTACATGGACAGAAAAAAGCGGGTAGGTGTCAAAGAAAAGGTACACCCTTTCATAGCTATCTGGGGTGGAAAAGCAGCCCATCGTTGGCCTCCTCAAATCTCGGTTCCGTCCGGGAAACGGAATTTGCACTCAAACTCGGCACCAAGGGCCTCCGCAATCTTAACCAACTCCAGCGATGAGAACTTACCCGTCTTCATCCGCTGGTTAAATGCCTGCGGCGACGTGCCTATTTTACGCGAAAGCTCT
>Ga0137308_102707_pt1 | contig 10910 bp, 9 predicted proteins | sample Inofrocosms_June_FD_97181 | JGI IMG/M metagenome (GOLD analysis project Ga0137308, IMG submission 97181) | Mouse cecal microbial communities from Vienna, Austria - N-Acetylneuraminic and N-Acetylglucosamine D2O microcosms_June | ecosystem: Host-associated > Mammals > Digestive system > Large...
CGTTCCTGATTGGATCATTGAGGCGGTATCACCGGGGAGCGGGAGAAGCGGACGGCGTATGGACTACATGACAAAGCTGTTTATGTACCAAGAAGCCGGGGGCCCCGAAAAGGAAAAAAATAATGCGTCTGAGAGGAATCGAACCTCCGCACATGGCTCCGGAGGCCATTGCTCTATCCACTGAGCTACAGACGCATGCCAATATAATACTATATTTTTCAGGAAGATGCAAGTATATTTTTGTAATTTAAATATTTTTTATTATGATCTTAGGAGTTGCTGTCCCATGGCTAATCACTCCGCTGATTAGCCATGGGACAGTACGGTTACAGGGGCAAGCATATGCCCCATCGCCGCAGGCGATTTTAAATGGGCATATGCGGTTACGTTTAGAGGGGACCTGTGAACAGTAACTCTTAGGAAGCAGCGGCTTTGGCGCAAAGCAGAAGCGGTTGCTTTTTAAACATGTTTTTGCTAGAATAAAGCAAGACTTGTTTTCCCGGGAGGTACAGAGATCGTGGCAAATCGGAAAAGATCGGCAAGAGAGAGAAGCCGGGGCAGGGAGTGGATAAAGTTTTTAAAATTTGGAGCCATACCGGTGATCGTTATCCTGCTGATCATCGTGATCATGATCGCGGACCGTCAGGGGGAGACGGAAGGTTCCCACTTACCAGCCACAGAGTCGGCAAATACAAAAGATACGGAAGAGACGGCGGAGGCAGGAGCAGTAACAGACACAGATGAAGAAGGGGAAGGTTCGCCAAACGGAACTTATGGGGAACAGGAGATCGGCAGTACCGGCGCAAGCGGAGACAGTCCGGGGAGCGGTAATGCCGGAGATATGGCCAACGACGATCAGGCATCAGCAGATCCGATACCGGCGGCGGATCCCTTTTCCCAGCCCCTCCAGCAGGACGCGCTGCTGGAGCTGACCGGTCTGGTGCGCCTTTACTGTGAGGCAAAGACTGACTGCGACGCGGATCTGCTGGCGCAGGTGTTTGGGATCGGGGACTGGACGGAGGAGAGAAAAGAAGAGGAGCGGGCAAAGATGGAGCTGGTCAAGGCCAGCGTTAAAAGCTATGAAAACATTTCCTGCTATTCGGTCCAGGGGCCGGAGACGGATTCCTATGTGATCTTTCCCTACTATGAGCTTCGGTATCGGGAGACCGATACCTTGGTTCCGGCCATCAGCTGGGCCTATGTAAAGAAAGATGAAAACGGGCAGTACTATATGGTTTCGGAGACGGATGAAAGCGTTAACGCATACATTCGGCAGGTGGGAGAAAAACCGGAGGTAAAGGCAGTGATGGCGCAGGTCCAGGCCAGGCAGCAGGAGGCCATTGATTCCGATGAGATTTTGCAAAAGATCTATGGAGGGAACGGCGGATCGGAAGTGGTCATTAACGGACAGTGAGGTCCGGTGGAGCCTTAGAGCGTGTGGAGCCGGAACACAAAGAGACCGGGAAGATTTTACAGAAAGCTGGAAAAAGTAAGAACGGAGAATAACATGAACGTATCGGAATTTAATTTTGAACTGCCTCAGGAATTGATCGCCCAGGACCCTTTAGCGGACAGATCTGCTTCCAGACTGCTGGTACTTGATAAAGAGACAGGAAAGACCATGCACAAGCATTTTAAGGATCTGAAAAGTTTCCTAAAAAAGGGGGATTGTCTGGTACTCAATGACACGAAGGTGATCCCGGCGCGGCTGTATGGCGTCAGGGAGGAGACAGGAGCCAGGATTGAGGTTCTTCTGCTAAAGAGAAAGGGAAATGACGTGTGGGAAACTCTGGTAAAGCCGGGAAAGAAAGCCAGGCCGGGGACGGTGATCTCCTTTGGGGACGGGCTTTTGAAAGGGACGGTGACCGATGTGGTGGAAGAGGGCAACCGTCTTATCCAATTTTCCTATGAAGGCATCTTTGAGCAGATCCTGGACCGGCTGGGCCAGATGCCTTTGCCGCCTTACATCACCCATGAGCTGAAAGATAAAACCCGGTATCAGACCGTGTACGCGAAACACGACGGTTCGGCGGCTGCCCCTACGGCAGGGCTCCATTTTACGAATGAATTATTAAGAGAGATTGAGGAGATGGGGGTTATCATTGCCCATGTGACGCTCCATGTGGGACTGGGGACTTTCCGCCCGGTGAAAGTGGAAAATGTCCTGGAACACCATATGCATTCGGAGTTCTACATGGTGGAGGAGGAAGAGGCAAGGCGGATCAATGACGTGAAGAAGGCGGGAGGACGGGTGATCTGTGTGGGCACCACCAGCTGCCGGACCTTGGAATCCGCGGCAGGGGAGGACGGCGCTGTGAAGGCGGGAAGCGGCTGGACGGACATTTTTATTTATCCGGGTTACCGGTTTAAGGTGCTGGACGGACTGGTGACCAATTTTCATCTGCCGGAGTCTACCCTGGTAATGCTGGTCTCGGCCCTGGCAGGCAGAGAGCATGTGCTCAATGCCTATAAGGAGGCCATAGAGGAGCGGTATCGCTTTTTCAGCTTTGGGGATGCCATGTTTATCAGCTGACGCTGCCAACGGCAGGGAGTGAGTGCAATAACCGTGAAGGAGCGGTGAATTTTATGGAAGAGATCCGTTTAAATAAATATTTGAGCGAGATGGGCATCTGCTCCCGCAGGGAGGCGGACCGTCTCATTGAATCGGGAAAGGTACTGGTAGATCAAAAGCCGGCTCTTATGGGAATGAAGATCCATGAGGGCCAGATGGTGGTCTGCGACGGAAAACCGGTGGGAGGCATCGAAAAGGGGCAGAAGGAACCGGGGAATTTAAGGCCAAAACCAGTCCTTTTGGCGGTGAATAAGCCTAAGGGCGTGGTCTGCACCACGTCGAAGAACGACCGGGCCATGAATATTGTGGAGATGGTCAGGTATCCGGAGCGGGTATACCCTGTGGGGCGTCTGGACAAAGATTCGGAGGGGCTGATCTTTCTGACCAATCAGGGGGATCTGGTGAACCGGATCATGCGGGGGGCCAATAACCATGAGAAAGAGTATGTGGTCCAGGTGGGCAAACCGGTTACCAAGGAGTTTGCGCGTAAGATGGAGGCCGGCGTCTGGCTTGAGGATTTGAATGTGACCACAAAGCCTTGTAAAGTTCAAATCACCGGCAGGCAGGAGTTTCACATTACCCTGACCCAGGGACTGAACCGGCAGATTAGACGGATGTGCGAGGCGCTGGGGTACGATGTCAGGAGTCTGCGGCGGATCCGTATTATGAATGTGCATTTGGGCAATTTAAAGACAGGGACCTTTCGCAAGGTGACTGCCCAGGAATATAAGGTATTGACAGAGCAGTTGGAGACAGGCAGGGGCTGATGGCGATAAGGATATTTATAGAAGAAAGAAGTGGAGACAAACATGGATCAGGAATTGGCAAAAACGGACAACTTGACAAATTCCGATAAATTAAAAAAAATGAAAGAACTGTCTGGCGTGTTGTCAAAGGCGGCGAAGGTTTATTATCAGGAAAGCAGCGAGATCATGAGCAATCTGGAATACGACAGGCTCTATGACCAGCTGCTGGCCCTGGAACAGGAGACGGGGATCGTGCTGTCGGGCAGCCCAACCCAGAAGGTGGGGTACGAGGTCCTTAGTGAACTTCCCAAGGAGGCGCATCCTGCGGCCATGCTTTCCCTGGACAAGACTAAAGAAGTGGAGGATCTGGAAGAGTGGCTGGGAGACCAGGAGGGGATTTTGTCCTGGAAGCTGGACGGGCTGACCATTGTGCTCACCTATGAGGGAGGGGAACTGACCAAAGCCGTGACCAGGGGAAACGGCGAGATCGGGGAGGTCATCACCAACAATGCCAGGGTATTTGAAAATATACCTCTCAAGATCGGGTTTGAAGGCACGCTGGTGCTGCGGGGAGAGGCGGTGATCCGGTACTCGGATTTTGAGACCATGAACCGGGAGATCGAGGAGACACAGGAAAAGTACAAGAATCCAAGAAACCTTTGCGCCGGGTCCGTGCGGCAGCTGAACAACGAGATCACGGCAAAACGTCATGTAAACTTTATGGCCTTTGCCCTGGTGCAGGCGGACGGGGTAGATTTTGCGAATTCCAGAGAGCGGCAGTTTCAGTGGCTGGAATCCTTAGGATTCGGCGTAGTGGAGTATCAGCGCGTTACCAGGGAGACGGTGGCCGGGAAGGTGGCGTACTTTGCGGGGGCCATCAAGGACCATGACATTCCCTCCGACGGTCTGGTGCTGACGTTTGACGACATCGCCTACGGGGAGTCACTGGGAAGGACCGCCAAATTCCCCCGCAATTCCATTGCCTTTAAGTGGGCCGATGAGATCCGGGAGACCAAATTGTCCTATATTGAGTGGAGTCCTTCCAGGACCGGTCTTATTAATCCGGTGGCGGTGTTTGAGCCGGTGGAGCTGGAGGGGACCACCGTAAGCCGGGCCAGCGTCCACAATATCAGCATCATGGAGTCTCTGGAGCTTGGAGAGGGCGACGCCATCACGGTGTACAAGGCCAACATGATCATTCCCCAGATTGCCGACAACCTGACCAGGAGCGGAGTGAAAGAGATCCCCAAGATCTGCCCCGTATGCGCAGGGGATACGCAGATCCGCCAGGTCAATGACGTGAAGGTCTTATTCTGCACAAATCCCCAGTGCCAGGCAAAGATGATAAAGAGCTTTACGCTGCTGGTCAGCCGGGATGCCTTGAATATTGACGGGCTGTCGGAGGCTACGCTTGAAAAATTTATCGGCCAGGGATTTATTAAAGAATTTGCGGACATTTTTCATTTGGCGGAACATAAAGAGGCCATTGTGGCAATGGAGGGATTTGGCCAGAGGTCTTATGAAAAACTGATGCAGGCCATTGAAGAGAAACGGCACACTACCCTTGTGCGGGTGGTATACGGTCTGGGGGTGGCAGGGATCGGGCTGGCCAACGCCCGGATGCTGTGCCGCTATTTTAAGTACGATTTTGACGCAATGCGCGGCGCGGACAGCGAGACGCTTACAGAGGTGGACGGCATCGGACAGGTGCTGGCAGATGCCTGGCAGGGGTATTTTGCGGACCCGAAAAATCAGGAGACCGTAGACAGGCTTCTGGCCCAGCTTGTGCTGGAACCGATGGAGGAAGAGGAAGAGACCGGGGAGTTTGCGGGCATGACCTTTGTGATCACCGGATCGGTGAACCATTTTAAAAACCGCAAGGAATTGCAGGCCCTTATTGAATCCAAGGGCGGGAAGGCAGCGGGGACTGTCACCGGCAAGACCACCTATCTCATTAACAATGACGTAAAATCCGCATCCTCAAAGAACAAAAAAGCCAGGGAGTTAGGGATCCCCATTTTGTCTGAGGAGGATTTCTTAAAGCTTTTGGAGGGAACGTATCATGCCGATTAAAATTCAGAAAGGGCTGCCTGCCAAGGCGGTCCTGGAATCGGAAAATATTTTTGTCATGGATGAGGAGCGGGCTATGAGTCAGGATATCCGGCCTCTGGAGATCCTGATTTTAAACCTGATGCCCATTAAGGAGGAGACGGAGACCCAGCTTTTGCGGGCGTTGTCCAACACGCCGCTGCAGATTGACTGCTCTTTTTTGATGCTGAGTACCCACAGGTCCAAGAATACGTCTTCCAGCCATCTGAATAAGTTTTACGTGCCTTTTTCGGAGATCTGCCAAAGGAAATACGACGGCATGATCATCACCGGAGCTCCGGTGGAGATGATGGAGTTTGAGGAGGTGACTTACTGGGAGGAATTGTCCATGATCATGGAGTGGACCAAGTCTCACGTCACATCCACGCTTCATATCTGCTGGGGGGCTCAGGCGGGTTTGTACTACCACTATGGGATCCCCAAATACAAAAAGGACCGGAAGCTTTCCGGAATCTACAGCCATCGGATCGTGGACGCAAAGGCGCCTCTTGTGCGGGGAATGGATGATTTTATCATGGCGCCCCATTCCCGGTATACGGAGGTCAGGAAAACGGATGTGGCAAAGCATAAGGAACTGCAGATCCTGGCGGAATCCCGGGAAGCCGGGCTGTTTCTCATCATGAAGCAAGACGGCAGCCAGATCTTCATCCAGGGCCACCCGGAGTATGACCGCATGACATTGAGCAATGAGTATCACAGAGACGTGGCAAAGGGACTGGATCCGGAGATCCCCTGTAATTATTTTGAGGGCAATGATCCGTTTTCTATGCCTGTGCTGTGCTGGAGGAATATGGCTACCACCCTTTACAGCAATTGGCTTAATTTTTACGTATACCAGGAGACGCCTTATGATCTGTACGGAATACAGTGAAAGGCTCTTAAGGGTTGTGGATCAGGGAATAATTTAAGAATTATTTCACAAAAACAACCGGAAATGTTTAGCCTTTTTCCAGCGGCATATGGTAAGATAGAATATAGTCAGAGAAAGATCCGGCAAAGGAGGATGACAGGATTGAGAAAAGGTTGGAAGCGGGCCGTGGCAGCGGCAGCGTGTATTCTTTGTGTGGGAACGGCGTTTCCGGCAGCAGCGGCGCCCGGCGATCTGGGCGGCAGCCAGAGTTTCCCCAGCGAAAGGGACTATGAATTGAGCATCTATGATGTGGGATGGGACGGAGATACAGGATACGCGGAGTGGACGGACACGGAGGACGCCAACCGCTATGAGGTGAAGGTATACCGGGGAAAGAATCTTTTGACAAAATACCCCCTCTATGCCACCGATATTAATTATAACCTGGGAGAGTTCATCACCCAGAAAGGGATCTACACCTTCCACGTGCGGGCAGTGTACAGCAATAACCACAAAGGAGACTGGGCCGAGTCCGACGAGTGGGACGTCGACGAGGAGACGGCTAAGAAGTTCAGGGATTACACGGGAAGGAGCGGTTCTTTCCAGGGGGAGAGCGCCGGCCAGTGGGTTAAGGACGGCAGCAGATGGTGGTACCAAAACAAAGACGGCAGCTACACGGCGGACAACTGGCAGTACATTGACAATAAGTGGTATTATTTCGACAGCCAGGGCTACATGGCTACGGGCTGGGTGAACTGGAAAGATCACAGCTATTTCTGCGGCAAGGACGGGGCCATGTGGGCAAGCTGCTGGACGCCGGACGGGTATTACGTGGACAGCGACGGCATGTGGGTCCAGGGCTACCAGAAATAGGACAAAACGTTATTTGCCTTGGCTGTTTGGCGCATACGCTTTTGGCAGCGGGAAACAGGCAGGGCAAATAGCGTTTTTTTGTTTACGCGGGAGGCGTTTCGTGCTATAGTTAGGAAAGTGTTTTAGAAAGCGTTCCTTAGGAACGGATTTTGTAAAAGGGAAGGATAAGGATATGTCAGTAGATAACAGATTTGTAATAAAAAGACTTCAGGGGCTGGAGACCATGTTCGTCTCCTTTGCTCAGACCACCAGGATGCCGTTTGTGGAATGTGACGAGGAGACATTTGACGACCAGGTATACGTATTTGCGGATGAGGAAGAGGCGAAGAATTGGGCAAAGGAGTGCGGGGAGAGGAACTTTCCCCTGACTACGGTAAGGGTGGACAAGGAACAGATGCTGATGGTCTACACCAGTTTCCACCTGATGGGGGCAAACCGGGTGGCTTTTCACAACGGAGCAGGATTCGCCTATCTGCCTTTGGATCAGATCGTGGCTTTGAAGGAGCCGGAGGGCGCAAAAGGCGGATTTCCCGGCAGGAATGCCACCCTGCAGCTTACCATGGTCTATTTTCTCCAGGAACTGCGGCGGCCTAACCAGGATCCGGAGGACCCGGCAAGGAGAAAACGTCTGCAGGAGATGGAGCAGGAGATGATGGCCAACTTGGTGCGTTCCCAGTATATCATGGCCATTGACACCAGCAAGGTGGAGGGGGAGTTTGATCCCCAAAAGCACAGTCAGAACATCCAGATCCCCTATGTGAAAAACGGGGACGGGGAGATCTACCAGCCGCTGTTTTCCGATATGTGGGAGTTCCAGAAATTCAATAAAAACAGCGGGTCCAAATTCCGCATCGTGACCGTACCCTTTAAGGGGCTTTTGCCGTCGCTGATCAAGGATGCCAAAGGTTATATCCTGAACCCGGCCGGCGTCAGTCTTATCCTGCTTCGGGAGCGGTTAAAGGCAATGGGAGAGCAGGCGGGAGAATGAGTATTCAGGAAGGTAACAGGAAAGCCGTTTTAGACACGCTCTAGTACGATTTTATCTATGACCGATGCCAGGTCATGGTGGCTACCAATACTTTCAGCATGGGCTATAGCAAAGACTACTATAAAAATGACGAATACTCGTATTATCAAGATTGATAAACTGGCTATAATGTATAATAAAAAAGGATAAAAAGGTAAAAGTGGATAAGTATGAGATTTTAAGGAAATATTTTGGGTATGATACATTTAGAAATGCCCAAGAAACATTGATTGATAATATTTTGGAGGGAAAGGATGCATTAGGTATCATGCCAACTGGGGCTGGTAAATCTTTATGTTACCAGATACCAGCTTTGCTAATGGATGGGATTACCTTGGTGATTTCTCCATTGATTTCCTTAATGAAAGATCAAGTAGGGAGTTTAAATCAAGCTGGAATACACGCTGCATTTTTGAATAGTTCATTAACAGTAAATCAATATTATAAGGCTCTTGGTTTTGCCAAACAAGGACGTTATCCTATTATTTATGTAGCGCCAGAAAGATTAGTGACAGATGAGTTTTTGGATTTTGCTCTGAATAGTAATATTGTGATGGTAGCAGTAGATGAGGCTCATTGTGTATCTCAATGGGGGCAGGATTTCAGACCAAGCTATTTAAAGATAGTTGAGTTTATTCAGAGACTGCCAAAGCGTCCTATTGTCAGTGCATTTACAGCTACAGCGACTAAAGAAGTTAGAGATGATATTATAGATATCTTAGAGTTGCAAAGTCCTATGGTGATTACTACAGGATTTGATAGAAATAATCTGTATTTTGGTGTTATGACAGTAAAAGACAGATATAGCGCAATTAGAAATTACCTGGAAGCGCATAATAGTGATAGTGGTATTATTTACTGTTTAACAAGAAAGCAAGTAGAAGAAGTATGTGAGCGTTTACTGAAAGACGGGTTTTTGGCAACAAGATATCACGCTGGACTAAGCGATGAAGAAAGAAGAAGAAATCAAGATGATTTTATTTATGACAGGATACCTATAATTGTAAGTACATCAGCATTTGGCATGGGGATAGATAAAAGTAATGTCAGATTCGTTTTACATTATGGTATGCCCAAGAATATAGAATCCTATTACCAAGAAGCAGGCAGGGCTGGGAGAGATGGAGAGCCAGCAGAGTGTATTTTATATTACAGCAGCAGAGATGTAATCACCAATCAGTTGTTTATTGATAATAACCAGGATAATATAGAATTAGATGCAGTAACAAGGGCAATGGTAAAAGAGCGTGATAAGGAACGCTTGAAAAAAATGACATTCTATTGCTTTACTAATGAGTGTTTAAGGGACTACATATTAAAGTATTTTGGAGAGTATGGAAGCAATTATTGCGGAAATTGCTCTAATTGCATGACACAGTTTGAGCAGGTGGATGTGACGGAGATTGCCAGGGCATTGATTAGTTGTGTAGAGAGCAGCAGGCAGAGGTATGGAACAACAGTAATTATCGATACCGTACATGGAGCCAATACAGCTAAGATAAAAAGCTATAGAATGAATGAAAATCCTTATTATTCTGTATTGAGCAAAGTTCCTACCTATAGAATTAGACAAGTTTTAAATTATTTACAGTTAGAAGAATATTTGTTTGTTACCAGTGATGATTATGCTGTGGTTAAGTTAGGAGTAAAAGCAAAAGAAATAGATAATAAACAGATATTAATGAAATTAGCAAAAGAATCTGATAGAGAAACAAAAGAAGTGAGAACTAAGAGTAAGAAAAATAAGGCAGGTATCTTAGGCAAAGAACAGTTCACAGAGAATGAAGAAAGTTTATTTGAAAGATTAAGGGGGCTTAGGACAGAGATAGCAAGAGAAGAAAAGGTACCTCCTTACATTGTGTTTTCCGATAAGACATTGACGCATATGTGTATGGTGAAACCAACGACTAAGCAGGAAATGTTGAAGGTATCAGGTGTAGGAGAATTTAAGTTTGAGAAATATGGTGACAGGTTTTTAAGCTGTATAGAAAAATTTGGAAGCAATAAATAAGCAATAATGAGATATCCAACAGTAAAATGTTGGCTATCTCTCTTTTTATGTGTGGAATACCTGATAAAAGGCTGTGTGAGTGATTTGAAGAATGGATTGGAAGTACAGCCCACAAAGGAACCGAAGGGAAATCCGTCATGGCGGGTGCAGGTGGAATACACAAACCACACAGAGCAGGATATTTGCAGCTATGAGGATTAATGTATCTTTCCCTGTTGATTTGTTTTCTGGGGTATGTTGTCCGGGTTGATTCAGCTTGCAGAAAATAAAGAAGAATATATTAAAAAAGCAATGGGATTATCAAAAGTCCGGTTTTTAGAATATGGTTTTCATATGTTGTATTGTTCTATTGCGGATAGTGGAGAGTGATGAAGTGAGAATATCGAAAAAGAAAACAGTATTACTTGTTATCATGTCCCTTTTGCTTGTCGGTTTTGTTTTGGGAATCCTCTACCTTAAAAGTGTTGCGGACTATAGACAGGCAGTAAGGGAAACCATCTTTGAAGATATAAATATTTCTGATATTCCTGACGGAGTTTATGTTGGTGAATATGACGTGGATTTTATATATGCCAAAGTGGAAGCTGCCGTGCAAAATGGAGAAATCACAAATATTAACATTTTGGAGCGCAGGCATGAACGTGGAAAAGACCGCAGAAGTTATCACTGACAGTATAGTTGATGAACAGAAAATAGATGTAGACGCAATATCAGGCGCAACA
>Ga0137308_102708_pt1 | contig 10909 bp, 8 predicted proteins | sample Inofrocosms_June_FD_97181 | JGI IMG/M metagenome (GOLD analysis project Ga0137308, IMG submission 97181) | Mouse cecal microbial communities from Vienna, Austria - N-Acetylneuraminic and N-Acetylglucosamine D2O microcosms_June | ecosystem: Host-associated > Mammals > Digestive system > Large...
TACAGGGCTCTTCCAAACCACCACTTGAAGTGGTGGTTTGTGACTTTTTTTAAGAGTGAACCATATACAAAATCCGGTGGGATATGATTTTTCCAGGCTGTCACTATCTTGGATCAGTGAATGCGGCGCAAAGAAGCGGGAGAATACACGGGTTCAGATTGCGTCGGATCTCCGGTTTGAGAAGCTGGTGTTTGACAGTGGGTGGAAAAAGCTGGACAGCTTAGGGTATGAACCGCATTTAAAATTAGAACCCTATACGCGGTATTATTGGAGAGTATCCGAAAAGGCGGAACAAGGTGATTCCGGCATGAGTGAGACGGCATATTTTGAGACAGCAAAAATGCAGGATCCCTGGTCCGCCAGGTGGATTACTGCGCCGACGAAGGAACATCACGTATTTCATACAACCTTTAGAGCAGCCGAAGGGGAGTGTGCCAGAGCCTATATATGCGGACTGGGCTTGTATGAAGTGTATTGCAATGGAAAAAAAGTCGGTGAGGAAGTATTATTACCAGGATATCATAGCTATGATTTCAGGCTGATGTATCAGACCTTAGAGTTGGATCCATATGTCAGAGACGGAGAGAATGAATTGGCAGTCATGCTTGCGCCTGGATGGTATATGGGAAGGTTTGGCTTTCGGGGCGGAGCATCAGAAATATACGGCGATAAAATGGTTTTGCTTTGTGAAATACATACCGCGGATACGGTGCATTCCAGTGACGAAAATTGGACGTATACGAAAAGTCCTGTTTTGGAAAGCAATATTTATGACGGGGAAATATGGGACGCGAACCTGGAAATTGGCTGCCTTGTTTGCGAAATTAGAGGCAAGGACAAATCCTCCGGTTCTTGAGGCAGAAGCTTTGGAACCACAGGAAATTATTGTGACACCCAACGGGGATACGGTTTTAGATTTTGGTCAGAATCTGGCAGGATGGTTTTCCTTTACAGCGCGGGAGCAAAAAGGAAAAAGGATTCAGGTAGAAGCTGCTGAATGGATGCAGGATGGGGAATTTTTCAGAGAAAATCTTCGATTCGCGAAAGCGCGCCTGATCTATATATCGAATGGAAATCGGGCACTTGTGCGTCCGCATTTTACGTTCTTTGGATATCGCTATCTCCGGGTGCAGGGCTGCAGTGATATCAGGGCGGCCGGATTCCGGGCGCATGTACTGTCCTCTGTGAATCAGCGTACCGGATGGTTTACGACCAGTGCCCCCCTTGTAAACCGGCTGATTGAAAATGCGCGCTGGGGGCAGCTCGGTAATTTTGTAGAAGTGCCGACAGATTGCCCACAGCGTGATGAGCGGATGGGGTGGACCGGAGATACACAGATTTTTTGCGGCACAGCCTGCTATCATTATGACAGCAGCGCATTTTATACAAAATATATGCAGGATGTCTGGCTGGAGCAGCAGCCGTTAAATGGATGCGTGCCTTACGTAATCCCGGATCCTAAAGTGGAACTGATCCCAGGCGCAAAAATGACAAATGGAAGCTGTGCCTGGGGAGATGTGGCGGTGATACTGCCCTGGACATTATATATGTTTTATGGAGACAAGGGATTATTGGCATTACAGTATCCGTCTATGAAAGCATGGGTAGAATATATCCGTACACAGGAAACAAAAGAGCATCTGTGGCAGAGCGGATTTCATTTTGCGGATTGGCTGGCCCTGGATAATTCGGAACCTGGCCCGAGAGGAAAGACAGACCCATATTATTGCGCAAGTGCGTATTACTTTTATTCTGTCTGTCTGACCGCAAAAGCAGCCCGTGTGACAGGAGATGACAAAACAGCGGCGGAATATGAAGAATTGGCACAGCAGATCCGCGCTTCCTTTCAAGGAAAATATTTTGACGCGGAAGGAAACTGTACAGAGGACACCCAAACAGCGTATGTGATCGCGTTAGCATTCGGACTGTGCAGAGAGGAGGACAGGGAAAGGATCGCATGGCTGCTTCACAATAAACTGGAAAAGAATGACATGCATCTGGATACAGGGTTTATTGGAACCGGATATCTCTGCAAGAGCCTGTCTGACTGCGGAAGGCATGAGGATGCCGTGACCCTTCTGCTGCAGAAAGAGATGCCGGGATGGCTTTATCCGGTTACCATGGGCGCAACCACGATATGGGAACGGTGGGACAGCATTCTGCCGGACGGACATATGAATCCGGAAGGGATGAACAGCCTGAACCATTATGCATATGGCGCGGTATGTGAATGGATCTACCGGGACCTGCTGGGACTGTCCCCGCTTCGGCCAGGATTCCGTAAAGCCAGGTTTGAGCCAAAGCCGGATTCCAGGCTGCAGTATGTAAAAGGGGAATATCATAGTGCGATGGGAACATATATCTGCGGATGGGAAAAGACGGAACAGGGATACCAATATACTCTTACCGTACCATTTGACTGCAGTGCCAGGGTGATATTGCCCGGACAGGCTCCAATCGAGGTGGAGAGCGGAGAATACTGCTACCATTTGGTGTGAGAGAATTAGAATTTGACGTTTGTTCAATGATTCATCAACTAACGCAGTCGGATTTTAAAATCTGTAAGAGTAGGAGGAATAGCTACATGTTTACAAATCAAAACACGATCCGGGAAATTATGTCATGTGAGGGAATCAAAAGATCAATCGGCATATTTTTTCCAGAGATTACCGATCGTTTTGTATCAGAAAAATATCTTGATCAGCCATTGGTGATTGTGGAGAAAGAAGTCAAGATGCCATGGGGAGCGCCGTTTCAGGCAGGCGATCTTATAGAATCCGCGAACCGAATCAGTAATATGCTGCAGGGAACTGACGATTACGAGTTTGTCCCTCTGTGGTGTGAAACATTTTCAGGATGCTATATGCCCGAAGCCGCAAAAAATAATGAAGAAACAGTGTGCCTTATGACCACGAAAGCAAACCGGGGAGGAAAGAAACCAACAGTAATCCTCTGCCCTGGCGGCGGATATGAATTTGTGTCCATGATTCATGAGGGCATTCGGATAGCTGAATATATGGAAAAAGCAGGATATAAAGCGTTTATTTTGAATTACAGGGTAGTGCCCAACCGGTATCCTCTGCCGCAGACAGATCTGGCCCTGGCGGTAAAATATGTCAAAGTAAATGCGGAACTGTATGGGGCGGACCCGGATGATGTCCTTCTGGTTGGCTCATCTGCGGGCGGGCATCTGTGCGCCTCTGCCGCACTGTATGCGGAAGAAATCGAGACGGCTTTAATGGGAATTTTGGAAGAACGATATCCGAAATTGGCGGAATCCTACAAAGGAATTTCCGTAAAACCGGATAAAATATGTTTGAATTATCCTGTCATTAGCTTTTTGGAGGAAGATCACGAGCCAAGCTTTCAGGCGTTGACAGGCGGAAATGAAACGTTGCGTAACAAGTTATCCGTGGAACAGCACATTGATAGTACTTATCCGAAAACCTTTGTATGGGCCTGCGAGGATGACGCGTTGGTTCCGGCAAGCAATGCGAAGCGCATGGGAGAAGCACTGAAGCGCGCCGGTGTACCTTGCGAACTGAACATATATCCTGCCGGCGGTCATGGCTGCGGGCTTGGAGAAGAAACTTCCGCAAAGGGTTGGGCGGATGCGATGACGGCGTTTATGAGGAAATAATGAGGGCGCGGTTATAATAGTAACAATATTAGAACTGGCTATGTACCGGGCTTGACACATCCGGTATACTAAAATTATAGAAAAGCATGGTTATCCAGAACTGCGAACGCAGATATATCTGCTGTTCCGGGTAACTGCAGAAAATGAGGTGACACAATATGTCAAAAAAAGCATCAGAAAACGTGCGGTACTACAAAAACCCAAACGGCCCCTGCATCAGTACGGTTTCCCGCAGAGTGATCGAGAAGGACGGGCTGTACTTCAAGGATCTGGATGGCTCGGGAGAATTTCGGCCTTATGACGACTGGAGGCTGTCCCCGGAGAAACGTGCGGCTGCATATGTGAAGGTCTTAAGTGTGGATGAAAAGATTGCCCAGTTGTTTATTTCCGACTGGCGCATGGGGAAATATCCGGCAGCAGGCCATATGAGCACGGATACAACGGAAACGATACTGGACGAGTCAGGGCTTTTGGATGAGACGGAGATCCACGGAAAAAATATTTTCGGAGAACAGCATCTTCCCGGCACCACAGACCTGATCCAAAAGTGGTTTTCACGCCATATGATACTCCGCGCGAACCCATCGCCGGAAGAACTGGCGGACTGGATCAACCAACTCCATGCGGCGGCGGAAGCGTGTGAGCATTTTATACCGGTACAGGTCGTGTCCAATTCGAGAAATGAAAACGGGGAAGTGGTGTTCGGCATGAACGACGCGGCAGGTATGTTCGCCGCCTGGCCGGGGACGCTGGGAATCGCCGCCGCTGTAAAAGGGGACGGTATCGGGATCATTGACAGATTCGCGGACTGCATCCGGCGGGAATGGGACGCGGTGGGCATGAAAAAAGGTTATATGTATATGGCGGATGTGATCACGGATCCGCGCTGGCAGCGCAGCTACGGCACCTTCGGCGAGGATCCGGCACTGGTGGAACGGATTTTTGAACACCTGATTCCGGGAATCCAGGGAAACGAGAGCGGCGTCACGGCAGACGGCGTATCCATGACAGTAAAGCATTTCCCCGGGGGCGGTCCCCGTGAGAATGGCTTCGACCCGCATTACGCGGAGGGACAGTGGAATGTCTATGCCACCCCGGGAAGCCTGCAGAACTATCATATCCCGTCTTTTCGGCCTGCTGTAAAATACAATGCGGCTTCGATCATGCCCTATTATTCCAAGCCTTCCGCAGGGAAGAGCGCGGCGCAGACAGATATGGATGGAAAGCCGCTGCCTTTAGAACCCTATGGATTTGCATATAATAAAGTCTTTATTGATGGATTGCTCCGTGGTCAGATGGGTTTTCGCGGCTACATCAATTCCGACACAGGCATCGTCCACAACATGTGCTGGGGCGTGGATATGTTAGATAAAGCAGAGCGCATCGGCTTCGCGGTGGGTACATCCGGCGTGGATCTGATCAGCGGCATGTACGATAATGCCCTCGGGCGGGAGGCCTACGACCGGGGAAAGAACGGGTACTATGATACCCACCCTGTACCGGAGGGATTTGCGCCGGAAGACCTGGTACTGACCGACGAAGCGTTGGATCGTGCCGTTACACGCACCCTGACGGAGCTGTTCCAGGCAGGTCTGTTTGACAACCCATACCGCAGCCCGAAGCGTGCGGCGGAGATCGTCTCCGACAGAGCAGACTGGGAGGAAGCGGAAGACGTACACCGAAAATCCGTGGTACTGCTGAAAAACAGCGGGGTGCTCCCGCTGTCCGCAGAGAAGCTGTCCGGAAAAAAGGTATATGCGGAAGCTTTTTGCAAGGATCCAAAGGCGGCAGAAGAAGCAACACAAAATCTGCGCAGACTCCTTGCAGAGTGCGAGCTGACAGAAGAACCCGCACATGCGGACTACGCCATTTTGATGGTGAACCCTTCATCCGGCGAGTATTTCAGCGCCACAAAAGGATATCTGGAACTGGAGATCTGTGAGGGAAAAACCGTATGCAATGTGGACTCCCAAGGGCGTCCTGCAGCGGAGACACATGAGGAGACAACACTCTCGGGGGCAAAGCGTATTCCGGAGATTGCGCAGGCCGTTCATTCCAACGGCGGCAAAGTGATCGCCAATATCAATATTACGCTTGCATGGATTGTGGGAAATGTGGAGCCATGGGCGGATGCCCTCACTGCCGGGTTTGATACCTTCACATCGGCAGTGCTGGATGTGGTGTTCGGGCGGTTTTGCCCTGTCGGAAAGCTGCCTGTCACACTGCCCCGCGGAGACGAGGTGCTGGCAGTCAACAGCGAGGGCGTGTGTGTCAGCCCCAACGATGTGCCGGGATACGATAAGGACCGGTATATGCCGGAGGAATTGAAGGATGAAAACGGAAAGGCATATGCATACCGGGATACCGCCGGAAATTATTATGAACTGGGCTTTGGGCTTACCATGGCATAGTTAGAAAAATGAATGTAAGGAACTGTGAATAAATAACGTCCATCTGACTTATTTCGATGTCCATCTGTATAAGTTATTTATTCACAGTTCCTTACTGTTCAGAACGAGATCACAGACTCGTCAGCTTGCGTACCTCCTATAATCTCTTTTGATGTCCAGTCCTTATGATCCGTAACTGTCAGCTTCTTTCCATAAAATTTCCTGCAATACCTGGCTTTTTTTTCTGTGTCCTCCTTCCACACGGCCATATAACGGCCATCCGCTGTCTTTTCCAATGCCAGTTCCGTGAATTCTTTCAAATAGGTTTTCTTCTTATATAGATGCGCCCCCACGATCTCTTCAATGCGTTCTTCTCATCCCACTGGGGCACGATCCGATGTTTTTTCTTCCTTTCCCTCCTGCGGCATCCTTCCGCTTTGGCTTTTTCCTCATCCTCATCTATCTTCCGGTTATATTCTTCTGCTTCACGGACTGCATTCCCATGTTCCCGTTCCTTCCGCCTCAGTTCCGTATAAAGTCCTTAAACTGTGTGCCTACAAACATCGCCTGATCAAGAACCGGTTTTGTTTCCGCCAGCGCAAGTGCCAAAGCCATAGTCTGGCTCTTTCCACCGCCGCAGCGTTCTTCATATCTTTCCAGGACTTCTCCCGGGTACTTCAGATTATACTGCTCCTCCATCCGGCTTTTGACTTCATTCTCTTTCAGCAGGCAGTTCCATTCGGATAATCTGCCATAGCTATTTTCGTTTGCTGTTCTCCTGATCAGATCCTTCATTTGAGCCAGCAGTTGCTGGTCTATCATACTGTAAAGTGATTTCAATTTTGAATTCCTCCTTTTACGTAAAGTACTGTTGCCTTGAATAACAAATCTTTTTCCTGTCATCCTCCCGTCATATTGTAATCATGTAAATTCTCGTTGCAGGGGACGCCTGGCCAAGGTGTGGCCTGCAGGCCTGCAACAAATTCCCTATACTGTCTCCTTCTAAAACACACAAAAAAGTCCCACAGACATGTGTGAGACTTTTTTATTGGAAACTTCCGTAGGATAGACATGCATATTGCGCTGGTCATCTTGCGGAAATTCCTTCCCGGTATTCTATTTTCCTACCTGTTTCCAGGGATTGCATCATATCGGCTGCGGCTTAGGCTATCGCCGTAAAAGAGAATGTACACTATGGACATAATGTAGCATTCCTTTCTGGTTGATGTCAAATCAGAACGTTTCTTGAATAGATAAACGCTTTTTTTAGAAATGAGGGGTTGAACTATTTTCGGAATCTAACGAAGATTTTTTCATGACCTTAACCGCAATGACAGGTATTATAATGGCTATTTGTATCGCCCAAAATCTGAGATCAGATATACTCCTATACCCCATCAATGCAACCAAAGATAAAAGAACACTGACAATATACATGAATCCAAAAACGATTCTTAATATCAGATTGATATAAAATATGAAAATTCCCAGAAGAAAAATTTCAACAATAATTGGAGCAAGTGTAAACGGACTAATCACTGCGTAAATCTTATCTCCCATTGCTAACAGCCTGTCGTCAGATATCCAAATTATTCCATATACGGGAAAATAGTAAATCAAAAAAACACCAACTAATATTGGGGGAATTAGGAATGTCAAAATTTTCTTTTCTCACTTTTTCATCCTTAAAAAATCTATTTTATTTGTAATTTGTTTTATAAAACACAACTAAACGATCCTCCTTCCCCCTTTGAATCAACATTATTTCCTTTATTTCTGGCCCAAAGCCTAACAGCCTGAGCCATTACATATTGAGTTATCCCCCACCAGCGTCATCAGAAACACCAGTACAAAAACATCAACAATATTGATCAATGACAGTCCGATACAGGACAGCAGGCTCAGTGCAGCAAGCACTACGATCGCCCAGTCATTGATCTCATCAAAGATATCGGCTGCGGCTTATGCTATCGCCGTAAAAAAATTTACATGGACATAATATAGCATTCCTCACCGATTGATGTCATCGCATGGCTCCCCTCGCAAAAATACATGCATTGTCTTATTGAAGGGCTTTCTTCATTTCCACGGTACCCCTCCGGAAACCATCTGTTTATGCGGCTTCCCGGACCCATTTTTGCAAGTAATTCACAGAATATTCTGAAAACTCGCGTTTTTTCCTCATTTTTGGGCTCGTTTATATTTTACCATTCTCGAATACATTTTCAGGTATACATTTCGTCTGCGATACTTCCCGGATACAGATTATCCGTATATTCATGGTGACATAAATCCGGTTCTTGATAAAATTGCCATGGTGTTACTGGTCAGGTCTGACCAGTAACCCTATTATATCTAAGTAAGCTTGGACTCGTTGAGAAGCAGTTGATTTTATCATTTATATCGCATATAATGAAGAAAAGGAAGCGGGGGAGTGCCAATGATAGAGACAAATTTAGCGCAGACAGTCAATGCGGCAAATGACTCAGGTTCTGCATATGATACAAATGTAAAATATTTACTCTCGGACAAGCAGATATTGTCGCGTATTTTGAAATATACAATAGATGAGTTCCGGGAGATGGGTATTGACGATATTATGAGCTGCATCGGCGATGATATCGAAATAGGAACAAGGCCGGTTGATGCAGGGCTTTCCAATCTCGGACGTGTAAGAGGAACCGTAACAGAAGATAACATTCCCGGAGAGGGTATCATCTATTATGATATCCGTTTCACAACATACATTGAGGAAGCTGAAATAAAAATCCTGATAAACCTTGAAGCACAGCGGTCATCAGACCATAGCAAGTTAGGATATCATCTGGAGAACAGGATTATATTCTATCTCGCAAGGATGATCTCAGCACAGAAGCAGACGGAATTTTTTCACAGTGATTTTGATAATCTGAAAAAAGTCCGAAGTATTTGGATTTGTATGGATAATGATGAAACAGAAGATTCCATTGAGGAAATTGGATTAGATAGAAAAACGGTTTTCGGGAATAAGAAAAATCCATACCATACAGATCTGATGAAAGGCATTATTGTCAATATACGGAATGGGGAGAACGATAATTCCAGCGAGGACATAAAGAAATCTCAAAACATATTGATATCTATGCTGGAAGAATTGCTTTCTGAGAAAGATGCTGTAGAAAAGAAACGTATATTGGCAGATGAATATGGAATGATAATGACTGCTGAATTAGAAGGGAGAATTCAGATTATGTGTAATTTGTCAGAGAATATTGAAGAAAGAAGCATAAGGCGTGAGCGTTTAAATGCCATCAAGAGAATGATCAAAGCGAATATTACAAAAGCGCAGATATTATCTATGGGATATACAGAAGCGGAATATCAAAAAGCAGAGCGTTCATTATATGCTAATGTTTAGGAATACACCCGACAACTAGAAAAGATTTTTACCTTACCAACATTGTGTTATTGTCTTTTTAGCGTATTTCGCTCTGGATTTATTCATGTACCCATGTTACTGGCGCTGTCTCCAGGGGTTAATGGAAGGATTCCGACTGTTCAGGAATTCTGGCCAGAATGCAGCATGCAAAAACTTAAAACTTATTCCAAAATCCAAGTCTGAAACAGACCCTGGGGTGCGGCTTTCCCGCCCTGGGGTCTTTACAATTCAGCATAATTCCTGTACACATTTATATCGATTCTATGTGAAAATTTCGTGATTTCTCCATTTCTAAAAAACATGAAACAACTGATAACTGACTTTATTAATAATTTCAATGCCCTGCTTTGGGCTTTCTTCATTTCTACGTACCCATCCGGAAACCCTCTGTTTATGCGGCTTCCCAGACCCATTTTTGCAAATAATTCACAGAATATTCTGAAAACTCGTATTTTTTCCTCATTTTTTGGGCTCGTTTATATTTTCCCATTCTCGAATACATTTTCAGGTATACATTTCGTCTGCTATACTTCCCGGATACAGATTATCCGTATATTCATGGTGGCATAAATCCGGTTCTCCGCTCCTTCAAAAATCGATTCTGATTTCCCCTTTGTTAATCGGAGGATAAAGATAATAACTCACATATCAGACGCCTTGCTTAATATCTTTTCCGCTCTTCCATTATAAACAAATTCTGAAATCGGTGTTACATCAAAAGTTATATTCCCTGACTTTACGGATAATGCAATATCACTTAACATATCAGCAAAAGAATCCGCCCCATCAATGTTACTCAATTCAAGCTCTGATGAAATCTCTGCAATTTGGTTTTGACACCCTAATGTAAGATTCCCACTATTGTCAATACCTATTTCAATATTATATTCACTTTCTGCTGGATTTCTAATATCTGTAGAAAATCCTGCTGTTACTTCTACCTCTCCTGCCGGGCTTGAAAATATACCTAACAAAATGTCTTTATTGTAGGCAATGCCTATATCCAGAATTTTATCCAGATAGCCTATTGCCTCCATAAAATATACTGATTACGCGCAATTTCCAATTGAGCTTCCTTATTCTCTTTTTCCAGTTCTTCCGGCGTCTTTTCTTCCACTTCATCAAACTTTGAAAATCCTATATCCCTTCCTGAATACGCATCCTTATCTAGAGGAAACGAAGGGGATGAATTAAATTACATTTCATAAAATTGATCAAAAGCCCAGTTCAATGGAATTGGAAATCCCAAATTGCAGCTAAAGCCAGTAGACATATCTGCAACAAATGAAGCCTCTGCTAACCCATGTTCACTTATTTTCGTACATACGTAACGGGGCGCATAAATATCCCCCATCCGGGTATATCGGAAATACTGATAATCCAGCCGATTCAATGTATTTAGCCTCATCAAATGTTATAAATTTAGGAGTATATTGTTCTCCTACCGAACCTGTTAGATAT
>Ga0137308_102710_pt1 | contig 10900 bp, 16 predicted proteins | sample Inofrocosms_June_FD_97181 | JGI IMG/M metagenome (GOLD analysis project Ga0137308, IMG submission 97181) | Mouse cecal microbial communities from Vienna, Austria - N-Acetylneuraminic and N-Acetylglucosamine D2O microcosms_June | ecosystem: Host-associated > Mammals > Digestive system > Large...
GCATCCATCCCTCATCCTAATTTCTGCAAATTTTCCCCCCATTCATAACTTGCTATAATATACCTGTAAACAAAACAGATTTAGGAGAAAGTAAAGGAGGAATGCAACTTGGAAAGAAATTTGGAGAACTATTTAACAGCACAGGAAAAGAAAAAGATGGATGAGATCATATCCAGGGCAATGAAGAGGAGGGAGGAAAATGGATGGAAAGAAGATGGGATGCAGCCATTTGAGTTTGTAGTTGTTAACTGTCAGTGCCAGGAAGCAGAGGAAGAACAGGAGGTACAGGATGAAAAAGATAATATTGATCAAATGCTTGGCAGGATGTGCAAATGCATCAGGGCCTGTGGGCGCTGCCCCAGAGAGGACGAGTCCCTGCCCTTTTAGGGATATGCAGGATGGATATGACCCAGAGGAGGATAAGAGGGAGACAGAGCTTAAGATTTCTTACCAGAAGGGCAGGAAGGATGCCCTGCTCCAGTTAGTGATGGATGAAGCCATCACACTGGATGGGGTCCATCCCTATATAGAAAGAGTAATTGAGGAGCTGAATGAATTACAAAAATATCAATACAGTTTGATGTTTGGGCTGGAAGAAATTTAGGGGGATGTTTCTGGAAAAGAATGGGATGTTTCCCAGGAGTGCCCTGCACTCCTGGGGAGCAGGTACATAGTGTTGGTGTTCCCACATTTCCTTCCAGAAATGCAAAATCCCATATTTATAGTAGGAATTTACAATAAGGAAGGGGTTTGCTTATGGAAGAAAAAGGCATTAGAATTTGCCAGATGCTGGAGGAAATGCTGGAAAACCAGGAAATATCCCAGGAAGAGGAAAGGAAAATCAGGGGATTATTTGAGGAGAGGGAGCATAGAAGGGCTGAAATCAGGATTGCTTATGATTTGTTAGTCATGCTCCAAAAGGAAGTCAGATATGAAAATAATTTTAAATCAAATAGCCTTGATATTTCAGGTGGATTTGGTGCTGCATTGTATCAGGCAAGGATGAGGAATGGGATTACCCAACAGCAATTAGCAGGACTGACTGGGATAAACCAAGCTGACATCAGTAGGTTTGAGAGAGGCTTTTCAAACCCATCTTTAGCCACTATTAAAAGATTAGCAGATGGGCTGGGCATGGGTCTGAGCATTGATTTTATATAAGGAATAACAAGGCACTGCCTTATGGCAGTGCCTATGTTTATGTGTGGATGGCTTGCTGATTTTCATATTTATGTGCCAGCTTATAAAATGAATTTGGTTTCAGCCCCAAGGATTTCATGGCAGCAGTGGCAGTGATTTCCTTTAGTTTCCATTTTTGGTAGTATTCCTCAAAATTATCAGGGAATTGTATTGATGGTCTTCCAATGTATCTTCCAGTCCTCTTACTGATTCTCCTCCCAGTTTCCACATCTACAGGCATAGCTGCCAGACCTTCAGCTTGTCTGGCATGGATTGTCAGCCTTTCATTTTCAGCTATTGATGTCAGGACTTCTATTAAGATATTGTTTATCATGTCCAGAATCCATTCCTGCCCTGCTGCAACCTCAGCCATAGTGGAAGGGATGTCAAGGATTTTTACCCTGACCCCAATCCCTGAAAAGTACTGTAGTTCCTTTTTGGCATCTTCCTTATTCCTGCTAAACCTGTCCAAAGACATGATATACAATGTGTCCCCTTTCACCAGTTTCCCAATCCCAACTTTCAATGACTGGTATCCAGCCCTGTTGAAGTCCTTGCCACTTGCCTTGTCAGCCACTATCATCTCCTCAGGGACAAACTGCCTCAGTGCCACAATCTGCCTGTCCAGGTTCTGCTCCCTGGAGCTTACCCTGGCATATCCTACTGTTTTTCCTATTTTTCTTCCTCCTCCCTTTTTAAAACTTTCCTGCATATGGGAAATATTTACAAACATTTGCAAACCCTGCACATGGTATTTTACAAACACTTTTCCCATGGCATTTCAGTTATTTGTAAAAGTATGCTTTTACAAAGAGTATAGCAGTGGGATGCCTGGGAAAACTTTTGCAGAAACAGGAAGTGGCATGGTATAATGGTGATAAATATTAACAAAGGAGGAAAGGGTAATGGAGTGCATTATATCAAGGGCATCTACCATAAACAGGTGCAATAGGGATGGGAAACTGCATTTGTTTTTCACAGAAAAAGAGAGACCCTGTGGGGAGGCATATTTGAAAGAAATCTTAGACAGTGGTGGCAATAAGTGCAGCAGGTACTTCATTGACTTGGGAACAGTCAGTGAGGTGGATAGGATTGGCGAGGAATATGGGGTGGATGTCCTGGTGACAAGGAACCTGGATTTCCCACAGTGCATTGCCCTTGTCCTGTATGATGAGGAAATAAAGCAGGGCAGGTAATGCATCAAGGTGTGCTGGGGCCATTTGCTGGGGATTCCCACAACCCAAGGGCTGTCTTTGTCCCCTTCCATGAAATCCACTAAAATTTTATTTTTTGGAATCCCCCATATTTATTGTGTAATGAAAATGAAGAAAGGGAGGGAAACCATAGGGCTTAAAATTTAATTAGGGAAAACATCCATATTTAATGTGTACAAAATAAAAAAAGAGGAGGGAAGACAGAGGCAGCAGTAAATAGGGACACCCTGGGATGTAGGTTCTTGGAAAAGAGAGGGGGGGAAGAAGGGAAAATAATTCTTATAGTTAATGTATGACAACTATTGGGTCCAGTGTCCACACTATTCCATTAATGACATAAAGTATTTAGTTCCACATAACCTTCTATGTATTATAAATCAGCCATGGCAGTCCTTGGGGATTGCTGTGGCTGTTTTTTGTGAAAAAATTCTTTTATTGGGAAAATCCATTTTGAATATGTAAAAAATTCAAAAAAGGAGGGCTACATAAGATGTGCAGGAGAGGAGACATATTTTGGGCAGAATTGGGAAGGGATGCTGATGGCAGTTTGCAGGCAGGTGGAAGGCCTGTGCTTGTCATTTCCAATGACAAAGCAAATGAGTATTCACCAATTATTACTATTATACCCATTACCAGCAAAATGAATAAGGCAAAACTGCCAACCCATGTCCTGATTGAAGCATGTGGTCTCACAAGGCCCAGCATTGCCTTGGCAGAGCAGATAACTTCTATTAATAAGGGAAGGCTGGGGAGGAAGATTGGGAGCATACAGCAGACTGCCTATGTTGGGCTTATAAAAAGGGCAATAGGGATTCAACTGTGCTTATAAAAAGGGCACATTTAATAGGAAAAGCCTTGGCAGATGCCCTGCCAGGGCTTTTTCCATTTCACAAAGGCTGTCTGCTGGTATCCATGGCTTTTCCCTGAATGCAAAAATGGAACCTGCCCATGGCAGATTCCATTTTTTCCTGTGTCATTTTTTACTGGGCCATCAGCCCCTCCAGCCATGCTTTTTCCTGCCTTGGCAGCTCTTCCAGGACAACAACCTGGAAATCAAGCATGTATTGGAAGTGGTAAATTCCCTGCCCCTCTTTCACCACAGCAATCTCTGAGTCATCCAACTGCTGCATCAGCCCTTTGGGTTTCTTCCCTGAAACCAGGGAGACTGTGGTATTCCCTGGCTTGGCTGTGGCAATGCCATCCCTGCAAAGGCAGGCATAGCCATTCAGTAAGAATACCACATCAATGTTCAGGGATGCATCTGTGAATCCATATGAAATGATATTGTACCCCCTGAAGAAACCACCAAGCCTGTTCCTAATTTCTATGTCAATGGGTTTTATGACTGCAACTGTTTTGATGGGTGCCCTCCTGCATTCATGCCCAGTGCCAGTTTCCCCATCCATCCAGCAGCTTGACAAATCTAATCCAATATTTTCTGTAGTGCAGCATGACAGTTTTCTATTCCCTTTTCCCATTCTTATACTTCCTTCCTTTCTGTCCTCCAATGGTTTTCTTTTACATTTACATTATTAAATATGGTAGGAAGGGCATATAGAAATTTTAACTGCCCCATAGGGAACCTCCCTATATTAATAGAAGGGACACCCAAATGGTTTAATGGTCTCTGCAAAAATTTTCCAGGGATGGTTAGTGGTAGGATGGAGGGGAGGAAAAAGAAAGGAGGAAGCAGATTTGAAAGAGAAGAGGATGACAAGGAAGATGAAGGGGTGGGGTATCTATATAGGGGTCCTGATTATAGTGTTCACTGCCTGCAACCACTTTTTTATGTTCAGTGAAGTGCCAACAGACAGCATGGCAGGGACCATTGAGCCTGGGGACACCCTGGCATGCACTAGGTTTGGAATTGGGGAGGGGGAGGTTGGGAGGTATGATATTTTAATCTTCACCCCACCTGATGAGCCAGGGATGCTTTATGTAAAAAGGGTGGTTGGGCTTCCAGGGGAGACCATAGAGGTAAAGGATGGCAAAGTGTATGCTGATGGTGCTGAGATGGATAATTCTTTTACCAAGGCTCCCCAGAACAGGAGGGGGGATGGGGTTTATAAGGTCCCAGAAGGGCATTATTTTTTCCTTGGGGACAACAGGAACAATTCAAATGACAGCAGGTTCTGGAAACAAAAATATGTGCCTGCTGCAAACCTTAAGGCAAAGGCAAGGCTGATAACCTTCCCATTCACAAGGATTGGCTGGCTGTGATATTGCATGCAGGGACAGAAAAATATTTGAAGAGATGGAGAAAAGGGGGAGGAAGGCTTGGACAAACTGATAGATGATTTGCTGAAAAAAGGCTTGGGAAACTTTATTGGCAGAAGCAGGGATGCCCTTATTTGGGATGATGAGGTTTACCAGAAATGCAGCAGGGAAGAGGATAGGGCAGAAGAGGAGTTCCTGGGGCTTGGGCTGACAGTGGGGCAGGTAAAAATTATAAACAATTATGTTTCAGATGTCAGGGCTACAAACCATAGATACTCAGACCTGTCTTATCTGGCAGGGGTGAAAGACACAGTGGGGATGTTGGTTTCCCTGGATATGGTTAAAGGTGTGGAGCTGGGAGAAGGGGAGGATATGGGGAAATAATTGGTAAAAGCAGGGATATGGAAAAATGATGGGAAGGGGAAGGAAAACCCCTTCCCTTTCCTTCCTTGTCTGGAAGGATGGAAAGGGAATGTTCCCACACTTAGAAAACTGCTGTGCAGCAGGGATGGGGCAGGTGACAGGCATATTATTTTTGGGGTTGAAAAAGCCCTGATGGGTGGTGCCCACCAGAGCCTGTATCAATGATCTTATGTTCAATATCTCATGTTTGGGACTGCCTGATGCCAGTGCTATTTAATGGCTGTTTTGATGGCATCCTCTTTGGAATTGATAGTTTCAATTTCTGCTAACAGGGCGGCCATGTCAACACAGCCAAAGGTTGGGAGGAATGGCTTGCCCTCTGAGCTGTCAATGGTATAGAGGACATTCCCAATGGCTTTCCTGATGGCAAAATACCCACATTCCTCACAGGTTTCCTTATGATAGAGATAGGTCTGCGCAATGGCATTGTGCTGGGGTTCCCCATTCCCCCCTGCTGTCCTTGTGGCTGCAAGGTAACATCCCTCACTGTATGCCTGGGTATTTTCCTGGCAGTCCACCACAGCATAATGGAAACCAGCATCCCCAAGTCTTTCCTCCATTTTTCCATAAGTGTCAGAGTGGAGGAGATAGGCTGCCCACCCCATGGCCTTCTCCTTCCCCAATGTGGATTCCATGCTGTGAAAGTTTGAAAATTCCAGGTGGTGCAGCTTCAGGTATGAGAATATCACATCTGGGGTTTTTCCATACAGGCAGTTTTGCAGGGAGCAAACCATGCCCCTTAATTCTGGCTGTGGGATTTTCCCATGGAAGATGGTGGTGTACAGCTTGCCATCTGCACCAAAATCAAACCTGTACTTCTGTGTTTTCATAAATTGGGTTACTTTGCCTGACATAAAATCAGCCTCCTTTTCATTTGATATGCCAAGCATATACCATCCATGCCTTTGGGTTTTCTGGCAAAAATGCATTGGGCAGTGGGAATGGCTGTATCCATAAATGATAGCATATAGTTGAAATTTGTCAACAGACCAATATTACATTTTATTCCCTTTGTTGATAGAATTTCACAATAAGAAGAAAGGTGGAAGGAAAGATGAATGTGGAACTGTACCTGAAAGAGATGGGACAGAGGATTATGGAGAGGAGGAAGAAACTGGGGCTTACCCAGGAGGCCTTGGCTGAGATGAGTGGGTTAACCACACAGTTTGTGTCCTATGCAGAAAGTGGGAAAAGGGGGATGAGGCCAGAGAACCTGATGAAAGTGGCTGCTGCATTGGGAGTAAGCACTGATTATCTTTTGACTGGTGATATCATTGACAAGGACAAGTTATTGCTTTCAGACAAGCTGGATAAGCTGACCCCACAGCAGGTAAGGATTGTGGAGAATGTGGTTGATGAATGTATAGCCCTCTACAGTAAAGATAAGTAGGTTCTGGTAAAAACTGCTGGGAAAATGGTAGGGAGGGATGGGAATATTGGGATTGCCTTCCCCTCCCCACTTTCCCAATTTCATAATCTTACATTCCATGATAAAATGTATATAAACTTTATGGGGAAAAGAAGGGGGAGGGAAGCATGCCTGCCTTATCCATGCAGCAGGCTGATTTTGAAATTGAAAATAAACATGATCCATGTTAATATTATATATAAGGAAGAGAATCATACAGGAGGTGAGTGGTTTGGGAGAGGAAAAAGAGAAAAGGATGGGGGAAGGAGTGGCAAAACATACTGTAAAGGACAGTGTGTTCACTTCCCTGTTCAAAGAAAAGAAATATTTGATAGAACTGTATAGGGCAATCCATCCAGAGGACAGGGAGGCCACAGAAGATGACTTGCAGGATGTCACCATCAGCAATGTGCTTGTGAATGACCTTTATAATGACATTGGGTTCAGGGTTGGGTCAACTTTACTGATTCTGATTGAGAGCCAGTCCACATGGACTGTGAATATTATTTTCAGGGCACTGATGTATCTGGTGCAGACATACAGGGAATATTTTAAAGAGACAAAGCAGGATATATACAAAAGCAGGAAATTAAAGATGCCAGCCCCAGAGTTGTATGTGATTTACACTGGTGCAAGGAAAAGCAGGCCAGGGGAGATTTCATTGTCAGAGGAATTTTTTGATGGGAAGGAAACCTGCCTGGATGTCAAAGTAAAGATGATATATGATGGCAAAGAGGGGGACATCATAAACCAGTATGTGAGGTTTACTAAGGTATGCAATGAGCAGGTGTCACTTTATGGGAGGACCAGGAAGGCAATCAAAGAAACTATCAGGATATGTAAAGACAGTGATGTATTGAGGGAATATTTGGAGAATAAAGAGCAGGAGGTGTTGGATATGTTGATGGAGCTGTATGATCAGGAAGAAGTACTGAAATCATATGTTCAAAGTGAGAAATATGAGGCAGTGGAAGAAGCAGCAAAGGAAACAGCAAAAAGAATGTTGAAAGATGGTACATTTTCTATAGATAAAATAGCTGAGTTTGTCAGTCTGCCAATAGAAGTCATTCAGGAGATAGCAGCTTTACAATCAGTATAAAGAAAGCATTGCTGCCAAAAACAGAAATAAAAAATGCAGGAAGGCAGGAGCCAGAAGGGGAGCCTGCCAATCAAAGAAACCATCAGGATATGGCAAAGATAAAAGAGTTACAGATGGCAACATAATTTTTGGCAGGTTCCATTATCTATATTGCAAGGGTTCTTAATAGAAGCATAAGAGAAGCAGGGTTCACAGTGATGTGCTGTCCTGCTTTTTTTGTGGATTTTTAAAGGGAAGGGCTGGTTGTTGCAGGGTTTATAGGGAGATTTCTTATGGTATGCTTATAGGGCAGTGATGAAATGCAAGGATTAGACTGGGAAAAGGAGGAGGAAGATGGGAAAAGTAGAACTGTTAGGCTACAAGATCAGCAGGCTGGAGCTGCTGAATGGACTGGAAGAGTCTGGGGAGGTCAGTCTGTCAGACCATATGGAATTTTCTGTCAGATTTGAACCAGGAGAAGACATGGCAGTGGCAGTGCTGGAACAATATTTGGGGATGGAAGATTCCAGTAAATTCTGCCTTAAGCTGGTTTGGGAGGGGATTTTCCATGTGGATGGCATTAGGAATGGCAAATTTCCAAAAGAGGAACAGTTGAAGTGCTATGACAGCCTGTCCCCTTATGCAGACCAGATTATAAGGATGCTCTCAATAGAAAGTGGCTTGATGGAGGTTGCAGTGGAGAAAAAAGACCTGGAGCCTGTATGTGGGTGATAAAAAGTTGGCAGGCTTCCAGCCAGACAGAGACAGTTAAGGGGACATTGGGATAGGGGGAGGACAGGGATAAGGGGCAAAAGCCTGCTGCATTTTTATAGGTGCAAAATATAAGGGAAAGAGAAAAACAGGATTCACAGGAGTGTGTCCTGTTTTTTGTGGTTTTTTAAAGGGCAAGGGCTGGCTTTCTATAGTATTTTCTCTAAATTTTACAGAAATCCCCCTGTGGTATGCTGAAAAAGGAACAGGAAAGCAAAGCAGGGGAAGGAGGAATCTGTGGAGAAGTATTATTTTGAGGAAGAATGGAAGGAGGCTGTCTTATTAACCAAAGAAAACAAGTCAACAGTTTTGGTTCTGGATGGGGAGGAGGTGGAAATCTGCTGCCCTGAAACTGTCAGGGGAAATGTCAGTGAGTGTGGGACACCATGCCTTGTCCTGGAAAGTAAATATCCAAAGGATGGAAACTATGAGGCAATGGCTTTCTCTTTAGATAACCCATACAGGGAGAATAAGGACTGGATCTGTATGAACCCAATTATTATTGAAGATGCAGTTGGGTATTTCCTTGCCAGCCACCACATGGAAGAAATGGTTAGTGGTAGCATGGTTAGCAGGAAAATAGAAAGCAGGGAGGGGGCAGGACCAGATTTCATATTAGGGGATGCCTATATTGAAATCAATGTGCCAGATGCCATCCTGAATGCAGCAGGGAATGGCTGGATGCAGGCAAAGTCCCTGATGCTGACTGATGGGAAGGCTGTAAGGTATAGGGATATGGTTTCAGGGATGGAGAATGGAAATAAGAGGTTTATTCTCCTGACAGTGTTCCAGCATGGGCTGAATGACAAGATGAAGGGTTTCCTGTGCAGGGAACTGAGCAGGCTCTTTGGGGCAGATTTGCAGGAAAATACTGAATTCTGGGTTATTGACCTAAGGTTAGAACCAGATGGGATCACCCTTTTGTCATGCCAGAACATCACAGACATGGTTTTATTAAGCTGAAGGGTGCAGAAGCAGGATGGGCAGAGAAAGTGCATTTTTGCAAGAAATTGAAAGAGGGAAAGGAAGGTACAATGGAGGAGGAAAGGAGGAGAAGAAGATGGATGAAACATTAAAAAACATCATTTCCAGTCTTGGGGGCAAGGAGATTGGCATTGATGGGACATTCAAATTCCATTGTATATGCTGTGGAAAATGCTGCACCCATAGGGAAGACATTTTGTTGAACCCCAGGGATGTCTACAATATGTCCAGGGAACTGGGCATGTCCCCAGAAAAGTTGGTAAAAAAGTATTGTGAGGTTTATGCAGGGGAAGACTCAAGGGTCCCCATTGTGAGGGTCAAACCCAAGGGGCATGTGAAAAGATGCCCCCTGCTGAAAGACAGGAAATGCATGGTCCATAAATCCAAGCCATCTGTCTGTGCCCTGTTCCCCATAGGAAGATTCTTGCAGGCTGGGGATGCAGAAGGGAACATCAAGGATATTTCTGTGGAAGATGTCCAGTATATTTTTAGCAGGCCTGGATGTGGTGACAATGCAGAATCCCATACTGTGGGGGAATGGCTGGGGCATTGTGGGATTCCCATTGAGGATGAATTTTTTATCAAATGGCAGAAGGTTATCATTGAGACAAGCATAATTTTCAGGAAGATGGAAAAGAAATTCAGGCCACATGTAATGGAATTGGTATGGACAGCAGCCTTTGTAGTTCTTTATCTGCATTATGACACTGGGGAAGACTTCCTGCCCCAATTTGAAGAAAATGCACAGAGTTTCCAAGAGCTGCTGCATAAAATCCAGAAAGATTAGAGGATTCCATCCATATCAGGAAGGGGAGGATGCCTAAAAAAATACTATGTCACAGCAGAAGCCCCATATCCTGCTGGCAGATTATAATTTAGCCTGACAGGGCAACAAAAAACAGAATAAAAGAGTAAACAGAGAACCTTGTGAGACACCCATCTTGCAAGAGAGTGTCATATAATCTGTGTAAATTGTCCAGACTGCAATTCTGATTTTATCGAATTGTCAAAATCCTGTAAAGGCGAAAACCCTTGCCTTGACAGGATTCTGGCAATTCGAGTTATATTAATCAAGCAGTCAATGAGAATATTCAGACAATTTACTTACACAGTTTAGATGACAAAGCCGTCTTTGGTATGCAAGGCGAGGCGACTATTACCTCCCAGAGCTTGCATTACCTCCCGAAGAAGAAAAGCCAATTGGTATTTGGGGACAGCGACATTTGCAATATCTCAAAGAGTATAAGCAGTTTGTTTATATTAATCTGCTGACAAGCGGCAGGCTGAATGAATACTTCGCAAGCGTAGATGAACAGGCAGAGGATATGTTTTCTCGGCTGGTAAAGGAATATGCCGACAGGCAGGGGGGATGGAATAATTAAAGGCAGAAAACCAGATTTTATGGGTTCAAAAAATGAATAATATTCGGGCTTGTGTGAGGGAAGTTGTGGAAAACGAGGTAATCTATTTATAAGTGATAGGCGGCACTTCTGCGGTATGTGGAAGTGCCTCTCAATTAAGCAAAAATAGTTCGGGGAATTGAAAAATCTTATAAATTCATGTATACTGAGAAAAATAAATTAGACTGTGAAATCGGGATTGTGCGCCCAGACGAAGGGCGGGTAG
>Ga0137308_102711_pt1 | contig 10899 bp, 10 predicted proteins | sample Inofrocosms_June_FD_97181 | JGI IMG/M metagenome (GOLD analysis project Ga0137308, IMG submission 97181) | Mouse cecal microbial communities from Vienna, Austria - N-Acetylneuraminic and N-Acetylglucosamine D2O microcosms_June | ecosystem: Host-associated > Mammals > Digestive system > Large...
ACAAATCATTATCACACCATCCCCTCCAACTCCCTTCTCACCTGCCCGCAAGCATCACAGAAAATCCCTGTATCCACCGAATACGCCAAATACCTAACGCCCAAACCGCTCCACAATCTCATACTCTCCCTGCTGTCCGTAAACGTCCCCACCAGTACCCCTCTCCCCATGGCCTTCTTAGCGATCTGCCTCATCTGTTCTATCACAAGAGGATGCATTATCTTCCCTGGCACTCCCAAACTCTGGGACAAATCATAAGGCCCCATAAACACGATATCAATGCCCGGCACTTCCAAGATCTCATCCAGATTCCTGATCCCGTCCATGCCCTCCACCTGAATGATCACCAGACTCTGGTTGGCTCTGGAAAAATAAACGTCTCTGTCAAGAGCCGAGTAGCAGGCTGCCCGGACAAAACGGCAGATCCCCCGCTCCCCCATAGGATAAAACTTTGCCAGCCCCACTGCCGTCTCCGCCTCCCTGGCAGTTGAGACCTGGGGGATCTGCACACCTGCCGCGCCTATATCCAGCACCCGGCCAATATCCTCCTGGCTGCCGACCCGGACCACAGGGAGAAGCCCTGTGATCTGGGCCGCCCGGATATTATTCTGAAGGCTTTCCAGGCTGACAGGGCCGTGTTCCATGTCAAGGATGGCAAAATCCATCCCCCCGTACCCTGCCGCCTCCACAAATGCCGGGTCGCAGGTCTTCATAAAAGGCCCTACGACGCAGCCCTGCCCCATTTTTTCGCGAAATGCTCTTATCCGTTCCGTATTCATGTCCCCATCCCCTATCCGCAAAAATGACAAGCCACCTGATGCCCCGGGGCCACAGTCTTCAGTTTTGGTATCTGCTCTCTGCACATATCCCGGCATTTGGGACACCGGGGATGGAACACACAGCCAGACGGCGGTTTCACCGGAGACGGAATCTCTCCCAAAAGAGCCATCCGCCGCCGGGGATGGTCCGGATTAGGAGACGGGATGGCCGACATCAGCGCCTGGGTATATACATGAAGCGGATTCCCATACAGTTCTGCCTTGTCCGCCACCTCCACCACATGGCCCAGGTACATGACCGCGACCCGGTGGCTGATGTGGCGGACCACGCTGAGATCATGGGAGATAAACAGATACGACAAGCCATGCTTTTCCTGAAGCTTCTTCATCAGATTCAGCACCTGGGCGCGCACGGACACATCCAGGGCGGACACCGGTTCATCGCAGACGATCAGCTCCGGATTCAGAGCCATGGCCCTGGCGATCCCGATTCTCTGCCTCTGTCCCCCGGAAAACTCATGGGGAAACCGCTTCATGTGATGGCTTCCCAGCCCCACTTCCTCCAGAAGCTCCTTCACCCTCTCCCGGCGCTCCTCTTTACTCCCTATGTGGTAGATGGCATAGGGCTCTCCCACAATCTGCTCCACCGTCATCTTAGGATTCAGGGATGCGTAAGGGTCCTGAAACACCATCTGCATCTTCCGGCGCGTCTGACGGAGCCGGGCGCCCTTCATATGCGCAATCGACTGGCCGCAGAACAAGATCTGGCCCTCTGTAGGTTCCAAAAGCCGCAGGATCATCCTGCCTGTGGTGGATTTGCCGCAGCCGCTCTCCCCCACCAGCCCCAGAGTTTCCCCCTCATACAGCTCCAGGTCCACTCCGTCCACAGCCTTAACCCACCCTGCGTTCCGCTTTAAAATGCCCTTTTTCACAGGAAAATGTTTCTTTAAGTCTCTCACCTGTAAAATCTGTCTCTTTTCCCTATCCATCTTTGTTCCCCCATTCCTCCGAATAACAGAAACACTTCACCCTATGATCCTTTGGGCCGTAAGTATCCGGCTCCCGCTGCCGGCACACCTCCCTGGCCATATCGCACCGGGGCGCAAACCGGCATCCCTGATGCAGCCGGCTTAAATCCGGTACCGTCCCCGGAATGATGGGCAGCTCCTCCTGGTCCGTGTCCAGGCTTGGCAGCGACCGCAAAAGCCCCCTTGTGTACGGATGCTTTGGCCTGTAAAACAGCTCCCTCACATCGGTACACTCCACCACCGTCCCCGCATACATTACCATCACCCTCTGGGCCGTCTCCGCCACAACACCCAGATCGTGGGTAATAAGCATCACGGACATGCCCAGCTCATCTTTCAGCCGATTGATCAGATCCAGGATCTGGGCCTGTATGGTCACGTCAAGGGCCGTGGTAGGCTCATCCGCAATTAAAAGCTTTGGATCGCAGGCCAGCGCCATGGCGATCATGACCCTCTGGCGCATCCCTCCTGACAATTCATGAGGATACTGATCCATACGCTCCCGGGCGGAAGGGATCTCCACCAGCTCCAAAAGCTGTAACACCCTCCGGTCCAGATCCTCCCGCTCCGTCTTCCTATGGAGCTTTATCGCCTCCTGGATCTGCTCTTTCACCGTAAAAAGAGGATTCAGGGATGTCATAGGCTCCTGGAAGATCATGGCGATCTCCTTTCCCCGGATCCTGCAGATCTCCCGCTCTGTGCAGCGCAGAAGATCTTTCCCTTCATAAAGAATCTCCCCGGACAGCACCTTTCCGTTCTGCTTGTGGATCAAGCCCAGGATGGACATGGAGGTCACCGACTTTCCACAGCCTGACTCGCCTACGATGGCAAGGGTTTCCCCCTGCTCCACATAAAAGCTTACGCCGTCCACCGGCACCACCATTCCGCTGCCGTTTGGAAAGCCTGTCCTTAAATTTTTAACTTCAAGCAGATGCTCGTTTGCTCCGTCTCTCATTTTCAGCCCCCTAATATTCAATCCGGGGATCAATATAAACATAAATCAGATCCACCAATAAATTGATGACAATATACGCTGCCGCTATAAAAAGCACAATTCCCTGGATCAGCGGATAGTCCCGGCGCAGGACCGCGTTCATCAAAAGCCGGCCGATGCCCGGAAGGTTAAATACCATCTCAATGGCAATGGCTCCTCCCAAAAGCACGGAAAACGTCATTCCCACCACCGTGACCGTAGGCACCATGGCATTCTTCATCACATGCTTCATGACCACTTTCCGGTACAGCAGTCCCTTTGCCATGGCAGTCCTCACATACTCCGCGTCCAGGATCTCCAGCACGCTGGAGCGGACCATTCTGGCAATAAACGCGGCCTGGGTGATCCCTAAGGATACAGCCGGCAGAAACAAGGTCTTAATGCAGCCTGCCGGATCCTCAAAAAACGGCACATACCCTCCTATGGGAAAGATCTGGTGGTAAACGGAAAAAAACAGTATCAGGTTCAGAGCCAGCCAGAACTCCGGGATCGAAACCCCGAACACGGAAAATATCATAGCCGCCTGGTCCAAAGGCTTTCCCCGGTTTACCGCGGACACCACACCCAGGGTCACTCCGATGGATGACGCGATCACCATGGCAAAGATCGTCAGAGCCATGGTCACCCCCAGATGTTCCCCGATGGCCTGGACCACCGGCTGGTTGAGAAAAATAGACTCTCCCAGATCCCCTTTCAGCAGATTGGAAAACCATCTGGCCATCTGCACGGCCACCGGCTGGTCATATCCCATCTGAGTTCTTAACTGGGCGATCTGCTCCATGGTGGCATCGGGACCCAGCATAAGGCTGGCCGGGTCCCCGGGTGAAAAAAATATCAGCATAAACACCATGACCGATGGGATCAGCATGGTAGGGATCAGCTGCAGCAGGCGTTTCAGTATATACGCTCCCATAAATCACCCTCCATAAACAGTTCTCACTTCTCCAGGTAACAGTTCCAGAAAAACGTAAAAGGTCCTTCGTCAAAATTCTTCAGATCCTTGCTGCGGCTGGACAAAAGGAAGTAATCTCCGATCTTAATAAACGGCACGTCTCCCCAAATCCACGTCTCCTGAAATTCGTCCCAGATCTGCTGCCGCTTTTCTTCATCCGCCTGGGCGTTCAATTCCACGATCATTTGATCCTTCTCCTCATTCTCCCACCAGCCGGGCCAGGTGCCGTCCAGATGGGGCAGAACGCCGGGATCCGGGGTAAAGGTAGTGGCCCCGCTGAAAATATTGTAGGCCGAAGGGTCATTGCGGACCTGGGTGATGGTGGCCCAGTCCACAACCTGGACATCCACGTTAAAACCTGCCTCCTTCATCTGCTGGGACGCGACCACGGCGATCTTGTACATGTAGGGATAATCCTTTGTCGTATACCAGACAACCGGTTCCCCTTTGTAATCGGTTTCCGCCAGCAGCGCTTTTGCCTTCTCCACATCATGCTGGTTATACATGTCCTTACCACCTTCACTGTACATAGGCTGTTCCTGGAACATGGCGGAACAATCGATTCTGTAAAACAGCTCATTGCCGAACGCCGCCTTCATGCACGCTTCCATATCGAGACAGGCCAAAAGCGCCTGCCTGGCTTTCACATTGACAAAAATACCCTCTTTTTTGTTAAGCACCATCATGGGCCACCACCACGGCTTGATCACCACCGGCTCGCTGGCCGGGTCCATCTCCACCAGGTCGTACATATCCGTGCTGATCTGCTCTCCAAAATGATACTCCCCTGTGGACACCCCGTCCTTTCGCACCGCGTCCTCCGACACGGGAATAAAAGTCAGCTGCTCAAAATACGCCGTCTTCCTTCCGCCGTGGCCGCTTGGTTCCTCTTCCCGGGGACAATACTCCTGATACTTTGCCAGCTTCACATACTGGTCCGGCCTGTGTTCCAAAAACCGGTAAGGACCTGTGCCGATGATATACTCTTCCGGGATCCCCTTTTCCCCTGCCGCCTCAATGGATTCTTTGGGATAGATCCCTCCCTGCTGGTTGGGAAACGCAAGAAGCGTAGTCACCACCACAGAGGGTTCCGTCAGATACAGTTCCACCGTATAGTCGTCCGTAACCTGGATCTTATCCAGAATCTTTCCCAAAATAGCGCCGTAGCTGGTCTTCTCCACCCACCGCTTTAAAGATGCCTCCACATCCTGAGCAGTCAGCTCCTTTCCGTTGTGAAAGGTAACCCCTTTCCGCAGCCGGATGGTGTAATGGGTGTTGTCCTCCGAAACTTTAGTATCCTCCGCCAGCATAGGCACCGTGTTGTAATCCCCGTCAATGGTGTACAGCCCCTCAAGGATATGGTATCCGATCTCCTGAGTAATAAACGCGGACGTCATATGCACGTCCAGGGTAGACGGCTCCCCGATGACGGCAACCTTCAGCTCTTCTGCCTGGATCTTTTCCGTCACTGCCCCGCTTTCCTGTGTCTTTTCCGGGCTTTCAGAACTTCCCTGGCCTCCTTTGCCGCACCCCAAAACGGATACTGCCATCATCATCACTGCCAGCCCCATGGATAATCCTCGTTTCATGTCTTACCTCCTCATAAGTTAGATTGCCGCCTTCTGATCAGTTTCCCCTGCCCCGCCTTTGGTATTCCTCCTTCCTGCCACGCGACGCAGCCATTAACTATCACACATTGGATCCCCTCCGGAAATCGCCTGGGATCCGAAAAATCCGCTTGATCACTGATCGTTTCCGGATCAAAGATGGTCAGATCCCCAAAATACTGTTCCTCCATTCTTCCCCTTTTCTCCAGTCCAAACCGCTTTGCCGGCTGCCATGTGATCTTATGGATGGCTTCCTCCCAGGTCAACAGCCCTTTCTCCCTGACAAACTCCCTTAAGAACTTGGGAAAGGTTCCGTAGAGTCTGGGATGGGGGGATCCTGCCCCCGGAAGCCCGTCAGAAGCCACCGACACCCCGGGAAACAAAATGGTCTCTTCCATATCCTCCTGGGCAATATGGTTTAACAAGATGGATGCCTCCCCCTGCTCCTCCAAAAACAGATCCATAAAAACCGCTTCTTCCCCCATCTGCCGCCTGTCTGCGATCTCCTTCACAGATAAACCCATAAACTCCCTGTTTTTCCTTGTGGCCGCCGAAGAAAGGATCACGTTCTCCCACCCGCACAGCAGGCTCAGATTATCCTCCTCTCCCCAGCTTTCCCTAAGACGCTTTGTAACAGCCTCGCGAAATTTTTCGTCCGAAAGCCCTTCAAGCAGCTTTTTTACCCCGGATCGTAAATATTCCGTTGGAAACAAGATGGCCATGGTGGTGCTGCCCATGGTGTAGGGATACATATCAAAGGACAGATCCGCCCCCTGATCCATCAGCCCCTTTAACCAGGCAAGCTTTTGCCTCATGTCTCCCCGATAGCCTGTTCCCACATGTTTCAGATGGCTGATCTCCACAGGCACCTGGCATTGGAGAGACAGCCGCGCCGCAGCCTGGACGGACTCCGAAAAACCTTCCGATTCCGATCTCATATGGATCGTGACAATGCCGCCTCTGGCCCCCACTTCCTTGGCCAGCTGCATAAGCTCTTCCTCTTTGGAGTAACAGCCGGGAGCGTACATAAGCCCCAGGGAGAGGCCCAAGGAGCCGGCCTCCATGGCCTCCTTCACATACGCCCGTTCCCGTTCCAGCTCCTCCTTTCCCGGCGCCCGGTCCGTAAATCCGTTGGCTGACAGATACACTGCCCCGTGGGGAACCAGGCAGGCCACATTTATGGCTTTTTTTACGGTCTCCATGTACACCATATATTCCCCGAACGTTTCAAACAAAAACTTCTGTGCCTGGGCCCCCAGAATGGGGACGTTGTAGTCCGCCAAGTCTCTGCGGCAGTGAATGGCAGCAGGGGCCGCGCCGAATCCGCAGTTGCCTGTGATCACTGTGGTAACCCCCTGACGCAGTTTCGGCATATTCATGGGATCTATGTCAAACACCAGGTCATCATGGGTATGAACATCGATAAATCCCGGGCTGACTATCTTTCCCTTTGCCTCGATGACCACCTTGGCGTCACCGTCAATAGAATCGGCGATCTTAACGATCCTTTGGCCTGCCACCGCCACATCGCCCACACGCCCCTTCTTCCCTGTACCGTCAATGAGAAATCCTTCTTTTATCAGCAGATCATACATGTTCTGACTCCTTTATTTTTTCAGCCTCGGATCCAAAAAGTCCCGCAGTCCGTCCCCAAGCATATTGAGCCCCAGCACCGTGATCATAATGGAAAGTCCGGGAAAAACCGTAAGCCATGGGGCGATCTGCATATACACCCGCCCTTCGCTTAAGATATTCCCCCAGCTGGGAAGCGTAGCCGGAACGCCGACGCCCAGAAAACTTAACGCCGCTTCCCCCAATATGGCATAGGAAAAAATAAAAGACGCCTGGACCACAATGGGAGAAAAGCAGTTGGGCAGGATGTGATAAAAAAGTATCCGCGTATCCAAAGCCCCCATGGCCCTGGCCGCTTCAATATACTGGCTCTCCCTGACCGTCAGGATAAACGAGCGCACGACCCTGGCAACCCTTGGCGTATAGACGATTCCCAAAGCCACAATGACATTTAACATACTGGGGCCCATGGCGCCCATCATGGCGATCGCCAAAACGATCCCCGGAAACGCCATCAGTCCGTCCATAACCCTCATGATAACCGTGTCCATCCTGGGATAGTAGCCCGCCATCAGACCGAACACAAGTCCCATGCCCACCGCCGCCACAACGATGAAAAAGGCTACTGTCAGAGAATTTCTTGCCCCATACAAAACCCTTGCCAGCAGATCCCGGCCAAACTCATCGGTTCCCATAAGATGTTCCCAGGAAGGGGCCAGCAGCCGATTGGTCACATCCATCTCATCGGGCGTAAACCTGGCAAACCATCCGGCCCCCAAAGCCGCCGTCAGGACAAAGCCCACCAGCACAAGGCCCATGAGCGCGGACCGGCGCTGCTGCAACATTTTTTTCCAACGCGTCATCTCCATCACCTCACCAACCGGTCTATCTGGTCCTCGCTGTCGATCACCGGCGGCTTTTCAGGCTGCCGCCCGCTGTACTTAAACCCGTGTCCCGTAGTCAGGCACACCGCCAGCGCTCCCTTTTTAAGAACCCTCTGGTCCCACAGCTTCTTCACAGCCCCCACAGACACGGCTCCCGTGGGTTCACAGTAAAGACCCATCTTTGTCTCCACCATCCGAAAGGCATCCCGGACCTCATCCTCCGTAAGGGAGACCATCCTGCCTCCTGTCCTTCTCACCGCTTCCAGGGTCAGCTCCCCGTCCCCCTCATATCCCATTAGGGGATCGGAAATCCCGCCTGCCATGGTCTCGATTTGGCCTTCCCAGCCTCTGACCCTGGCGCTTCCTTCCTCGTAAGCCCGCGTAATAGGCTCACAGGCCGTCACCTGGACGCCTACCATGGCCGGAAGACGGCGGATCAGCCCCATTCGTTTCAGTTCCTCATAGCCCTTAAGGATCCCCACCAGCAGCGGCCCGGAACCGATGGGGACAAAGATGTGATCCGGAACTCTTCCCTGCAGCTGATAATACAGCTCGTAAGCCGGCGTCTTATCCCCCTCCACCGTGTAGGGGTTTAGGAACGTGGATGTGACATTGGCCCATCCGTACCGTTTCGCGCACAGCTTTGCCATGTCAAAGGACCGGCTGTAATTGCCTTTTACGCAGATGACCCTGGCTCCATAGGACTGGGCCTGGACCACCTTATTGGGGTCTGTGGAATCCGGAACAAACACCACGCATTCCATGCCGGCCCTGGCCGCGTAGGCGGCTGCGGAGGCTGACGCGTTGCCTGAAGAGGCCACTACGATCTTCTCAAATCCTTTTTCCTTTGCCACCGACACCCCCACCGATGTGGGCCGGTCCTTAAAAGACCCTGTGGGGTTTAGCATCTCCGCCTTCACCGCCATCTCCAGATCGCAGCCCCATACTTCAGCTATGGATCCTGCGTCCAGCAGGGGCGTATCCCCTTCCCCCAGAGTCACGATATGGCTCTTATGCTCCACAGGAAGAAGGCCCCTGAACTTCCACATCCCCGGAAGATCCCTATGAGGATTTCCAATGGGGTTTTTGGAAAACACCTTTCCGTAATCATATGTGACCTCCAAGATCCCCTTGCAGCCATCACAGGAATACCTGTTCTCAAGAGGATAAACCGCCCCGCATCTTCTGCAGGTCAGATTCTTCGCGTCCATGCCTCCACCTACTCCTTTCCTTTCACCCGGTGCCGAAAAATCAGGCTTTCCGTCACCACCGCCTCCTATTTCAGTTCCAGCAGCAATTCGATCTCCACCGGGATATTCCCCGGCAGCACATGAACGCCGATAGCCGACCGGGCCGGAAGTCCCGCCTCCTCCCCGAACACATCCAGCAAAAGCTTGGACGCTCCGTTGGCCACCTGAGGCTGCTGAAAAAAATCTTCCGCGCTGTTGACAAAGACCAGCATCTTCACCATCCTCTTGATCTTGTTCAAATCTCCCGTGGCGGCGTGAAGATTGGCCAGAAGGTTTATGGCGCACCTGCGTGCCATCTCCTGCCCTTCCTCAATGGTCAGATCCCTTCCCACCCGGCCGGTCCGATCCAAAAGCCCTTCCCTTGCGCCTCCTGTTCCGGAGGTATATACCATCTTCTCACTGTAAAATCTCACCGGTGAATAGATCCCCCCCGCCGGCGTCGGCTTTCCCAGTTCCAGCCCCAGTTCCTTCAATCTCGCGTACACATCCATAGATTCGGCCTCCTTTTTTCATCCTTCCGTCTTTTCCCCATTGCCCTTTCGCACGGTCTCCAGATAATTGTAAAATGTATACTTGGATATCCCCAGTACCTCGCAGACCTTTTCCCCTGATTTGGATATGAGAAACGCCCCCTTTCTGTCAAGAAATTCCAACAGCTGCATCTTATTCTCTTTATTCATCTGGGAAGGCTGCCTCCCTACAAACTGGATCCCCTTCTGCAGAAGATCCTCCAGCAGATCATGGACATTATCCACGAAGATCTCCTCTGTCTGTTCTTCACTCTCTCCAATATTGTACCGATTATTCTCATGGAGATAATTCTCCAGCCGAATGGACTCGGTAATGTCCACATTGACGCACAGAGAATACCGCACCGTCCCCTGATCATCCTTTAAATAGATCGAAGAAGAACGCAGGACCTTTCCGTCCCTGGTATTGGTAAAATAATTAAACTTGTCCCCGTTCTTCACGGTCCCCCGGATAACCTCAAGCCCCAGGTTGCTGCCGCAGTCTCCCACCCTCCTTCCTGTGATATGCCCGTTGCGGATATCAATGATCGTGCTGTCATAGGGCCTGGACAGATCATGGAGCACCACTTCGCACCTGCTGCCAAACTGCTGCTCCAGCAAATCCAGTATCTGCTTTAACCATTCTTCCCCTATCTCAAATCTCTCCTCCATAACAATCTCCTTGCTCGCCTCATTTTCTTTTGTATCTCTATAATAACAGAAAAAATGTTAGAAGTAAATAACTTTTTGTATGATTTTTACTTATTTTTTGATATTTTAATAACTTTTTGTATGATTACTGCTTTTAAATATAACTTTTTGTCCAATCACTCCATTTTTTCTCAAATAAAAAAGGTCTTCTGATCATCAGAAAACCTTTCGTGAAACATGACCTAACCCGGATAAACCGGAACTTTAAATTCGTTATGTTGCTGTTTGGTTGAGTGTGCAAAGGGCGGGTTTCGTCGTGAAGCCAGTCAGAGAAGGAGAGATGTGCCGTCCCTCCCGGGCTTCACGACGAAATCCGCCCATTGCTCACTCAACAATACAGCACTTAAAGGTCTAACAATCACCTCACCCGCTCCTCAACCAGCTGCCGCAGACACTCATAACTCTCCGCCTGGTTGATCTCATTTCGCAAAGCCGACGAGTGGGCCAGACCTGCGGTATACCAGGAAATATGTTTCCGCATCTCCCGCACGCCCAGATACTCCCCCTGATACGCCACCTGCATATCCAGATGCCGCAAAATCTCCTGCCGCACCGTATCGACAGACGGCCCGGGAAGCGTCTGTCCCGTCTCCAGAAAATGGACCAGCTGTGA
>Ga0137308_102712_pt1 | contig 10898 bp, 10 predicted proteins | sample Inofrocosms_June_FD_97181 | JGI IMG/M metagenome (GOLD analysis project Ga0137308, IMG submission 97181) | Mouse cecal microbial communities from Vienna, Austria - N-Acetylneuraminic and N-Acetylglucosamine D2O microcosms_June | ecosystem: Host-associated > Mammals > Digestive system > Large...
TCCCCACCAAGGAATATTTCGGCCATGAAGATGAACTATACTATGTCACTATGGCTAAATTTTATTCTTCTACCCGCCCGGTAGGTCTACGACCTGCCGGGCGTTTTTTGTCGTTTCTGCGGGAAACAAGGGATAAATCCGCCTTTAGTGCAGGGTGCCGTGGCCCGCCTCCAGTCTGAATTTCCAAAAATTCAGACTGGAGGTAAAACAAAATGGCAGACAGCCATCCCAAAAACCTTGATCCCCGGCCCAAGCGCCGGAGGGATGAAGAAAACCCCTATGAGATATATACCGCTGGCATCAATACCGCCCACCCGCGTTACTTTCTGGCATTTACAGACGGCAGCAAGGTAAAACGCTGGATGGAGATCGACAAGACCTTGTTCGATGCGTTCAACGAGTTTGAACTGGACGATCTTTCTTTTTTCAATGAAGTGGACAGGCACTATGAGAAATCCGAGATGACGGAGGCAACGCTGAACAGGCGGGCCGCAAAGCCCCAGGAGAGTGTGGAAGAAACCGTTTCTCAGCGGATGGAAGTGGACAAGCTGCATCAGGCAATCGCCCAACTGCCTGAAAAGCAGCGCCGCCGTCTGGTGCTGTACTACTTTGGGGAGTTTACATACGAGCAGATTGCGGATATGGAGGGATGCACGATTTCGCCGGTCAAAAGGTCTATTGAGAAGGCAATCGAGAACTTGAAAAATTTTTTGATTTTGGGGGGGCAAATTTCGCGTTTGAGTGAGGAAACAGGTGAAGGGCGATGGAAAGCCCTTCACCTGTTCCTCGTTTGTGCGGCGAATGGGTTTGACCTTTGACAACTTCATACCCATTCATCAAGCACATTCCTATTGCCGTGAGCCACTTTTGCCGCCGCGCCAGGATGTGCCGGACAGGACAGCGGGACAGGTTTATGGAAACGGGAGCGTTTATGCTCCACCAACCTTGATATGTCATGCTGTCCGGCCCCTACATAGGCGGCGCAGGCCGTCTAATTTTTATGGGGAGGTCAAACAACCATGAGCAGGACATATTTACGCGGCGACCTGTACTACGCCGACCTGGGCCACGGTATCGGCTCGGAGCAAAAGGGCACCCGGCCCGTCGTTATCATCCAGAACAACGTGGATGTGATTTAATCGCAGATTTGTATTGAGCCGGAAATATGATAGGATGTAGTCAAGTCGTATCAAGGCTCGTTCCAGTTTTGGAAAGGATTTTTTACAATGGCGGGAAAACGACGTGACAGCAAAGGCCGCATTTTAAGAACTGGAGAGAGCCAGCGAAAAGATGGGAGATACGCATATAAATACACGGACAGCACCGGCAAGCCTCAATTCGTCTATGCGTGGAAACTGGCAGCCACGGACAAGACCCCGGCAGGCAAGCGGGACGATGTTTCCCTCCGGGAAAAGGAAAAGGAGATCAACCGGGATATTGCGGACGGTATCGACACCGTAGGCAAAAAAATGACCGTCTGCCAGTTTTACGCCAAGCAGAACAGTCAGCGTATGGATGTGAAGCGGGGCACCAAGAAGCAGCGGGAATACCTGATGGGCCTCCTACGGGATGACCCTCTCGGCTCGAAAAGCATCGACGCGGTGAAGCCCTCCGACGCAAAGGAGTGGGCCATCCGCATGAGGGAAAAGGGCTTTAGCTTCCAGTCCATCAGCAACTACAAGCGTTCCCTCCGGGCGGCGTTTTTCATCGCCATTGAGGATGATTGTGTTCGCAAAAATCCGTTCAGCTTTGCCCTGAACAAAGTTCTGGAGGACGACAGGGGCGAGAAAACCGTGCTGACGCCGGAGCAGGAGGTAAGCCTGATCGACTTTGCGCAGAATGACCCTGTGTATCAGAAGTACGCCGACGAGCTTATCATCCTGCTGGGAACCGGGCTTCGCATTTCCGAGTTCTGCGGGCTGACCACGAACCTTGATTTTAGAAACCGGCTGATCCGGGTAGACCACCAGCTTTTGCGTGACAGCAAGAACGGCTACTATATCGAAACGCCCAAGACCAAGAGCGGCTATCGGAAAATCCCCATGAGTGAGCCGGTCTGCCGGGCGTTGAAGCGGGTGCTGAAAAATCGGGGAAAGAAAACCACCATCACGGTGGACGGGTACACCAACTTCCTGTTTCTCAAAAGGGACGGGACGCCGAAAGTGGGCATGGACTATAACAACATGATTATCGTAATCAACATTGCAGCGGGCAGACTTCTCGAACTGTGCGTCCAGAAACTTTTCTAATCCAATGATAGCAATGTATTTGTCATTGGACAACAAATGATCTACCGCCGCCCGAGTCCATTTTGCTTTTCCGGTTGGAGAGGGCACTTGTTTTGCTTGGAGCATGTCTACGACCTTTCCCAAACTCGCTCCTGCCATGTAGTAATCAAAAATCATGCAAACGATATCCGCCTCACTTCTGTTGATCTCCAGCATTCCGCCGCTGACTAAAATGAAACCATATGGTATTCTCATGTTTCAGTCCTCCTGAAAATAAAAACTCCCATGTTGTTACCTTCGTAAAAGAGATAAAACATAGGAATAAAGAATGATTTATTTAAGACGAGCTGTCGATTCCTACAATATGCAAACAGCTAATTTGTGTGTTTTGCCGATGAAACAACAAAAGCCGAGTATAACGATGTTATACTCGGCTTTTGTCTAATATGGAATAGTCGGACAATCTGGATATTTTCCATCAGCGTCCGGCTATTTCGTATCTGGAAACATGGCAGTCAAAACTTTTAATAGATTATCGGTAAACGCCCGATGTCCGCTCTCCGAAAAATGCACTCCATCGTAAGTCAGCTCAATATTCCAAGCCCCAGCGTTGGCAAAGTGGATGTTTAACCGCCGGGCCAGTTCTTTATAGCAGCCTGCTAACCGCTGGGATTCTATCAGCAAACGTTCGTCCGGCACCCAATCCCCCGGTTCCATAGGCGGCGGAGCAATCAGCAAAATCACAGAGATCTTCCTCAAGAATGCGGTTAGAAACCGCTCCATTCGCTCCCCGCATACCCCAGCGGTAAGACCGGGGCACTGTAACAGGTCGTTGCTTCCCAGCATGACCGTCAGTATATCCGGCCGCGCTTTTTGGACGGACTGCACCGCCGCCTCAATTTCAAAATCCAGCCGGGGGATGGAGCGGCCATTCTCGCCTTGGTTAAAGACCTCCCAGCCGTCCTCCTCCAGCCTGCCCGTCCAACGGACAGATCTCGGGTAACGTCCGCCTAAATAAGACCGGGGATCATATCCGTAAGTGTTGGAATCTCCAAAGCACATGATCCGGCGTCTCACAGGGTCTCACCCCTCTCGTCTCATCGCGTTTCTTGTAATTTGCGATTTACTGAATGGTGATACTTTGAATCACCGGCTGATTCTCAGGGGCGATAAAGCCGTCGCCGTCTATTGGTTCAGCGTCCGCACAGATGGCGTCTACCACCTCCATGCCCTCCGTCACATATCCAAACGCGGCGTAGCTTCCGTCCAGAAACGTGCTGTCCTCGTGGACGATGAAGAATTGTGAGCTGGCGCTGTCGTAGTCATTGGAACGGGCCATGGAGATTGCGCCGCGCGTATGGGACAGGCTGTTTTCCACCCCATTTTCGCGGAACTCTCCTTTGATCGTCTGTTCACTGCCGCCTGTACCGTTTCCATCAGGATCGCCGCCCTGGATCATGAATCCCTCGATAATGCGGTGGAATGTCAACCCGTCGTAAAAGCCCTCACGGGCCAGCGACACGAAATTTTCCGTGGTCACAGGCGCTGCGGAGGCATCCAGTTCCAGGGTGATCGTACCATATCCCTCGATTTCAATGACTGCGGTGTAGGAGTTCTCCGCCGGGGGGTCAGGTTGCTGGGTCTCGGGGCCGGTTACCTCCGTCTCCGCCGACGGTTTCCCGGAACAGCCGGTGCCCAAAAGAAGCGTCAAGCAGGCCATAAATACGATAGCGTAAACTTTTTTTCTCACGATAACAGATCCTTTCGTTTGAAATCATTTAACTGTATTTATTTGCGCGTAGGATAGGCGATGAGTTTGCCGTCCTTGCTCTTCCAGCTGGATATCCAGCGATAGGCTTCGAAGGTAGCCAGGATTGCCCGTACTTCCGGTGTATTGGGGAATTTGGGCTTTTTATTTTCCGTGCATACGATCTCAAAATTCTTGTCCGCCAGGTAAGGCCGCAGGATAAGAAGCCGGTCTTCCGTTAATTTATTTAAGCAGACGGCATAGACCTCTACAGGGACAAACTGGGCTTGCTCTGCCGCGTCGGCAATCGAATCCGCATGGGTTGCGGTGTAATCCAAAAACGCGGAACGAACAGTGAGAGGCTCCTGAGCAAAGGATTTCAGCAAGAACGGCAAATCATCAGGAGCGAGATGGGCCGCTACAATGCGGGCACGGACAGGAGTGGAAAATTTTCTGTTCTGCAAAGAAACGGTTTTAGAGAAAATGAACAGCATGTTTTCGGCAATGCTGTCCTTCATCCGGGCATCCTCCAAAAGGCTTGCCAGCTCCGATTCTGTCAGCTGGACCTCATCGGTATCCATCAGCTTTGTCAAATCATCCGCATTTTTTGACAGGACGAAATCATTCCAGAGCTGCGGATAGTCTTCTCTAATTACTGCGATATTTTCGATGGTAACGGGTACAATTCCCAGTTCCAAGACAATTTTCATCCGCTCATCAGGAATTCCGTGGAAGGGAAACTTCTTGTAGGAGAAAGTCATGCCTGCCAAGGCGGTCTGATAGCGTTCCAGGGAGAGCTCCTCGTTGACAAGAACTGCTTGGCGCAGATTTTCTGCCTGATCGTTGATGCGCTGATTCAGTTGTTCATACTTCCAGCCTAAAGAGCCGCTACCGCTGTTGATGAAAGCTGCCAGTTCCGGCGGGAGGATGTCTGTATCTCTGCCAAATTCGGCAAAATAATCCGCCATATTCTGCCAAGCATAAGCAACTGCTTGGCTCCCAATCAATTCAGGCCAAAGTGTGCGAGAGGCTATGGTGTTAATGTCCGGCAAGACAGTATCTGACCGCTGGATATACTCCTCCTTATACGGCTCAGAGGGGCTTTCGCGGTTTAGAAAATCTATGACGGCCTCTTCGCTGTCGGAAAGGCGGCTGTCGCTCTCGTGAAGAATCGCGTCGGCGTAGACATCCATGTTTCCAAGAATCCGCAGAGACAGCGGCTCCCCCGGATGGCGGAGGATATGGGTATAGCTGCGGCTTTCGGTTTCGGAGGCCAGGACGTTCCAAAATACGGCCATCACGGTTTTCAGCATGGAGAGATTCAGCTCATAGAGATTTTCTTGGCAGACCTCCCGCACCAGGGAAATATCCTTCTCCCGGTAATCGATCCGGGAGAATTGGATGTTCAGCGCTTTCAGCGCCGGGATGAGCCGCCGGACATTGGGGGAGTCCAGCTGGAGAAATTTTGGATCGTCGGAGATTCTCTTGGTCAGCCAGTTTTCCTCATTGATACGGCTGAGGCGCTCTGAAGGAAGGAAATAGAGCGCGTCCAAAATGAAAAGCCGCCATTCGCCTTCCCAAAGGATCGCCTTACTTTCGCACCATATACGAAACCACTCCGGATGCTCCTGGCTTAGCGTGCGAATAAAACGGAAGGTACGGGTGGACCTCCGCCCCGCGCGCCAGAAATCAGCAAAGAAGGCTTGAGCGCTTGGATCCGTCGTGCCGCTTTGCAGAAGCGTGTGGAGATGGGGGTCCCTGGTTCTCAGAAGATGAGACAGCAAGTCAAAATTCCGTGCCTCCCGGCGGAAAAAGTCGGCTTCTTCCAGACGTTCCAATACCGCGTCGGGCCGGTTCAGGCGGTAGGCATACTCCAAAGGCGCACGGTCTGTAATGGACAGGAGAAAGTTCCGGTCCTGGGCGGTGAGGCTGTTGGGGTAGAAATAGCTGACATAGGCGGCATAGTTCTCGTCGATATAGCCGTTCCGCACCAGGTATTTCAAAAGATTGAAATTCTTGCTGTTTTGGATTTTGTCCAGATAGTTTTCCGGTTCATAGGAGGGAAGTGCGGGGAACCAGAAAGCGTTCTCCTCACCCGTTGCTTCCAAATACCGCAGGAATTCTTGCAGGTTCATTAGAGATAGCTTCGCGGCGGTTTCCCGCATGGCCTGAATTTCTGATACAGTCTTTCTCTGCTGAGCTATATCCCGGTATTCAAGATCTGATTTCCATCGGATATATTCTGGGTTAGATTCCATCTGAGTCCGTTTTGCCGCTACGTTCATTTGGCGCATAACTAATCTATAGCCATTATATACACCGTAATTTACCGTGTCGGGGTTTTCGAGAATCTGTCGGACCAATTCAACCCTGCTGAGATCATCGCTGACAGCGGTTCCGTTGATAGTGATGTTACTTTCTGAGAGGGGAAGATACAATGCGTTGAGCTCGTCCAAAGATTGCAGATGCTCCTGCCGCGAGGACTTCATCCGCTGGTCAATTTTCTCAATTTCCTTATTGATGTGAGTGCGGCTTTTTTCAATCCAATTCTTCTTGTTTTGGAATAAGGCGAAAACGTATCCGCGCCCGTGCTGTAAAAGGTCAAAATCCCCAGGATAGAGGTTTTTATAGATGATCATGGCCAGCTGCCGGTCCGGTTTGGTGTCCAGCCCGCTGCCGCTGAGACGTCCATGGTAAACGTCAAATTCGTTGACGATGTTGGAAACCAGGCGCATATCGCCAAGATATAGGGATACATCCTGCAAAAACCGTTTGGAAAAAAGACCGGAAAAGCCCGCCTCCTCAAATCGCTGCAAAAGTTGGTCGCAGGAATTGGAGGCATCCACGTAGGGTACGACAGGAATGATGAAATCGAAGAATTTGCTTCGGTCCGAGGCGGTGAACACGTCGTCCCGGATAAGGTAGAAAAACCGCAGCGGTTTTTTGCCTTTGCGCAACCTCAGCTTTTCACGGCTGTACGCCAGGTCGCTGATCTCCCGGAGTTTCTCAAAAATCAGAGTTACGTCATAGCGGTCCAGGTCCTCGAATACAATGGCATCGGCGTTGGCCAGGTCGAATAATTGAAGGACATTGTGCAGGTACTTGTCAAAATACGTATCCTCCTTGGCATTGAACAGCTCAATACCGACAAGCCCCTTTAAATCTACCTTTTTAAAAAATATCCGGAAAGGATATGTCCGCAGAATGTAGAACATCCCGCAGCCAAGTAGGATCAGCAATAGCCCTATGCCTATCAATCGACCATAGGGGTTAGTGGTGATTCGCAAAAGGGATTTTACCTGGCTTTCGCCTAAACCGGAGACTGCGGAAACCCATTTTTGAAACTGGAAGACGTATATCCCGAAAACGATAAAAGCCAAGGAGCTCAGCACTATCAGAAGATGGCGTTTCCAGGAGATTTTGCCCTGCGGCTGAATGTAGGATGGCGGAAGTTCTTTCTCCGGAATTTGGTGCAGAAGCTGGTTGATAATCTTTCCTTCCAGGATGTTTACCGTTTTTGTCGGGTCGGCCGGATTGCCAGCGGATTGCCCTTGCTCTTCAAATCGGGCCAGGGAAATATGGATGAAGGTTTGCTCTTTGTGGATATTTTCATAGCTGCGGATAACGCTGCTTTTCCCGGAACCGTAGGAGCCGGTAAGGGCAATATTGCGGATTTTGCCGCTGGAAAATACGTAATCCAAGGCTTCCTGATAATGATGAAGGTCAATCGCGTCATTGGGTGTCAGCGGCCTGAACTTGTTCTCAAAGGGCAATCAAATTCCCTCCTTTCGATAGCACCAAGGCGATGTTGTATTTCATAGCCTGTCACATCATCGCTGATTCCTGCATCAAATAAAACTTTTAGTTTAATTTGTCTCGATTCAAAGACAGTTTCAACAACAGCATTTTGAACTCTGGAGTAAGCCGTGAAGCAAACTCACAGGCAATCACGGATGCGCAAAGGTCCCTCCAGATTTGCCTTGCTTAGAAAAAATGCCAATGTGTTACCACTCCGCAGCCAACTTTGAATCACATATCCCGGTGAATCTTCGCTATGAGCCTGGGCGATCTTGGTAAGGGAAACATAATTTTCATCTTGCTTTTGCTTAAGAACCGCTTTGCGTCCCGCTCCAGCTTGAGACGGTCATTCTCGTCTTCTTTCAGGCGCTGATATTCTTTCAAGAGATAAAGTTTAAATACGGGACTGATTGCGGAGCCAAATTCAAAGGCAATATCTTTATGGGCGTAAGTTCCCCCATACCGGCCAGACTGTACATACATTCCGATGGCGTGCGTTTGCTCAATCCACTCTTTTGTGCTGAGTGTGAATGTGTGCAGTTCCGCCTCGATTTTAAAGTGGTCGAATTCGACCACTTTAAAATCTGGGTTATAAAGAATCTCCCATGTTCCCAAAAATTCCAACGTGGAACGGGCACGCAGCGAGTTTTTGATCACATCTGCGGCTCTGGAGGAATCTGTGCGGGCCTTTGCCATATCGGTCAGACTGATGTATTCCCGCTGATCCAAGTTGAGAATTGTCACGGGGATGTTCTGGACAGTTATAATTGCGGTTTTTGGGAACAGCTCATACGGCATTACCTCTGATTTCTTCCCGCGCTTGGATTTGAAATACACTCTAACAGCTTTTGACAGCCTTCCAGCACATCCCGCCAAGTGGCGTCAAAGTCACCCGTATACCAGGGGTCCGCCACATCGCCGGGGCGGTCCGTGAAGTCCAGCAACAGCTTGATTTTCCCCTCCGGGTCGCCGCCGCAGATGCGGTTCATATTGCGGATGTTAGCCCGATCCATGCCAATCAGGAGGTCGTATCGGGCATAGTCGGCCCTTGTGAGCTGCCGGGCGGTCTTCCCGGCACAGCTGATTCCGTGCTCCGCCAGCTTTCGCCGGGCGGGAGGGTAAACCGGATTGCCGATCTCCTCGGTGCTGGTGGCGGCGGAGGCAATTTGGAATTGGCCCTCCAGCCCTGCCTTCTTCACAAGGTCCTTCATTACAAACTCGGCCATCGGGCTCCTGCAAATATTACCGTGGCAGACGAATAAAATTCTTGTCATATCCTGAAACCTCTTGAACGTATTGATATTCCGGGCCTTGCAGGTGTTTTTCGGCATTTTCTTACGCTCATTTTCTTGGCATATCCCGGCATAAAACAGCACAGCTTTGACCCCAAAAGTAGTAGGAACGGTAGTAAATCAAGGGTGCTTATCCCGTTTTACTACCCGCCGCTGGCAACCCGTTCCAGCTCCGCCTGTGCGTTCTCGAAGCCCAGGTGGGTGTAGGTGTTCAGCGTGACGCCAATATCCGAGTGGCCCATGAGGTATTGCAGCGTCTTGGGGTTCATGCCGCTCTTTGCCATGTTGGAACAGAATGTGTGCCTGCAAACGTGCGGGGTGACTTTGGGCATCTGCACCTTGTAGATACTGTTGTACTTCTGGCAGATGTGCTTGAAGTAATGCTCCCAGTGAAGCGCCACCATCGGCTTGCCATCCTTATCCAAATACAGAAAGCCGCACCTTCCGCCGATCATCGGCTCGGTCTTGGGCTTCGGCCTGTTGGCGATAATGCGCTGGAAGCACTGGTACACATCGTCCGTCATAGGGATTTCCCGCGTTCCGCTGGCGGTTTTCGTGTCCTCAATGATGTACTCCATATTCCGCTTTCGCTGAAGCTGGTGGTTGACGCTGATTTTGCGGTTCTTCATGTCCAGGTCAGCCAGCGTCAGCCCAACAAACTCCGAGATACGAAGTCCGGTCTTGAACAGGATATAAATGCCGTCATAATACCGGGAAAAGTGCTTGTCACCCTTTACAAATTCCAGAAATGCCCGTTCCTGTTTCCTTGTGATCGCTTCCCTTGTCACGCTGTCGTTGACAACGACGGTGGCAAGCTGAAATTCAAACGGATTTTTGCGTATCAAATCATCGTCCACGGCCATCTGAAACGCAGGCCGGACAACGCCCCGAATGGAGTGGATGGAGCTGTACCCCCTGCCGTCCTGCTGTAACTTGATGAGCCAGCATTTGGCGTCGGACAGCTTCACCCGGTCAATGCGCTGTCTGCCGAAGTCCTCTTTCTTGATGATATTGAGGACAAAGTTATAGTTGGCTTCTGTGTTGTGCCGGACGCCGGTTTTCTGGGAGAGGTACTTCTTCACCTCTCCGCCGCGGGGAATAATGGCGTCCTCAATGTCCCGCCGGATTTGCTTCTCCTTTTCCCGCAGGGAAAGCCCGTCTCGTTTGCCCTGGGGCGTGCTGTCCGTGGCTTCCAGCTTCCAACTGTAAACAAACTGTGGCTTGCCGGTGGTGTCGATGTATTTGTACGCATATCGTCCGTCTTTGCGTTGGCTTTCTCCGCTGCGAAGAATGCGGTTCTTGCTGTCACGTCGCTTTTCGCTCACGTCTATGCTCCTTTCTATGAAAAGAGCCTCGGCACGATATAATCATATTATACCATAGCCGAGGCTCATTTTCCATATCAATCTGACCGCTTTCTTGAAACTTTTCGCAAAGTGCGGCGCTTAAATTGATGACAGCTTATCCGAAAACTGCTCAAACCGATGGCGCTTGATTAGGATTTTCACGCCGTTCTGAATGACAAAGCCAGCGTCCAGGTTGCTGTTTACCAGCCTGCGCAGTTTCTTTTCGCCGATCCCGAAATAGCGGGAGGCTTCCTCAATGGTGAGGCAGAATTTGTCCTTTACCGAAATGCCGATTTCCTCAGCCATGGTTCACCAGCCTTTCTTTGAAGTGCCCAGGCCCGCAGACAGGAGGAACAAGGAAAGGGTAAGCTGTTCCCCCAGCCGGGGCCAGTTATCAGTTCACGCCGAGAATGGCGCGGATCAGTTTGTTTTCCAGACGGCTTTTCATGTGTCAACGCCAATTTGAAATTGTAAGAAAACGCCGAAG
>Ga0137308_102713_pt1 | contig 10893 bp, 9 predicted proteins | sample Inofrocosms_June_FD_97181 | JGI IMG/M metagenome (GOLD analysis project Ga0137308, IMG submission 97181) | Mouse cecal microbial communities from Vienna, Austria - N-Acetylneuraminic and N-Acetylglucosamine D2O microcosms_June | ecosystem: Host-associated > Mammals > Digestive system > Large...
TATCCACACTTCTAAATATGGACTTATCTAAAATCTGCATTGTGGAAAAAGAAAAACGATGTCTAGTTACAGTAGAAATTGATAAAAATACTTCCTTTGAGGAGGAAGTTGAACTGATTACCGCCGAGACAGAAAAATACCACCTTGGACGCCTGCATCATGCCTCCTACGGCTCCATGATACCTGTTTCTGGCTTACTTAGCGGTAATTTTGAAAATTATTCCAAACTATTTATTGAGATTCCTTTTTTGACTTACCAGGCCGGTCTGCATATGCCTCCTAGTGGAAAATATCTAAGAGCTTTCCACCAAGGAGACTGGGATAAGATTCCCCATCGCTATGAGGAGATTCTTTTATATGCCAAAAAACACAACCTGACACTGTATGAATTTTCCTATGAGATGGGCATCAATGAAAATATGATTGACCGAATCGAAGATTATATTGTCCAGATTGAAATTCCAGTGAAAGATTTGCAATAAAATTTACCTTTTTTCTTTCCATATTCAGAACCATTGCTCCTCTGAAAATACTTGTTATGCCTGGAGCAGTAAACTAAAGCTCTATCGAAGATACCTCCCCATTTCCATAGAGCAGATAAAGCGTATCTTCAATAAATGTCCCACGGACATGGCAGTAATAGGATTCTTCTTCGGGTAGCGTGTTGACAGTATGGGTCTGTATAAAAGCTTCTTCTTGATAGGAAAACAGAAGATAATCTTTTCTACGTTTGTCATCTATACTGCCTTCTGCTTCAAAGCCAAATAGATTTTTTTCGGTATCGATAAGTACTGCCCGGTGGTCCCATAGGGCTTCGCTGTAATAATAATTCTCTAAGTGAAGCCTTGCGACTTCTTGCAGAGAAGCAGGGTCGGAGATATCGAACATGGATAGTTTGATGCCTTTTTGGATACCTGTCGCTTCGTCTACTTCCATACCAATGCCAAGCAATCTGTCTTCACCATAAAAATGCAGATATTCTGAAAAGCCACTTACTTTTAACTCTCCTAATATCTTTGGATGTTCTGGGTCAGAGAGGTCTGCAGCAAAGAGGGGGTCTGTCTGACGAAAGGTCACAAAGTAACCAGTATCCCCCAGAAAACGGGCAGAGTGGATACTTTCATTCTCTGCAAGCCCTTCGATGAGCCCTTTGATGGAGAGAGAGGGAGTAAGGATATAGAGTGCATTGCTCCTTACATCTTCTCTGTAGTCAAAACCTATAGATTCACCCGTTCGCTCATCTATCACCTCTTTTACATTATACGTCTGTATAGTCGAGACAATACGGAGATTTCCTTTATATTCATCCATAGAAAAACAGTTGTTAATCTGTCCGGGAATCTCACCTTCTGCCTGTGCATAAAAGTGTCCTTTCTGATAGAAAAAGCGCAGAAGCTTAGTGCAGTCTTTGATGCTTCCTTCTTTTACCTGTGTTTCTTGAAAGACTGGCAGATACCATGCAATATAGATATTTTGTGGACTGATATAATAAGTGCCAGCGCCAGCTAATACGGCACGACTGTCCATAAGGGAAGTAGGATTGGCAAGCTCGATGCTGACAAGTACCAGATAGTTGTTTCCATCTGCTTCTGGTGGGCAGTAGATGCGGCTGGCTTCTAATAATGTGCCATCAACAGAAGGAACATAGGCACTATAATCCTGTGCACCTTCTCCAGGTTTAGCCAGAAAACGACTGATACCATAGAAGTATCCATCCAAGATACGGGAAGTCTCATAACTTCCATTTAGTGTAAATGTCTTAAGCTTCTTGGGCTGGCTTCTGTCGGTTATCTGGTAGATGCTGATTTCATGATACGCTTGTTCCTGATACAATACATCACAGAATGTAAGGTCTTCCTGGACAGACTCTTTCTTTGCTTCAAAAGATGAATAAGGGGTATCATAGGTCTTGTTTTCAATCGTGATTAATAAATCTTCCCAGAGATGAAATTCTTCAAGGCTTTCAAACTCACTGAGAAAGGCAATTTCTTTTACACCATCTAGTGTATCTAGTATCTGTATCCCAGTCTTACTAACATTTGTTCCGTTTTCGTCTTTTGTCTGTTTGGTGGCAATCTGATAGAGGTATCTGCCATCATTTTTTATCTGGTCTGCTTCTTCTATACTTTGCACTTGTGTATTGGTCTTTCCAAAGCTGGCTTCTGCGTTAGACAGTTTTGATGCTGAGGCAGCCATATCTTCTGCGACCGAGAATTCTCTATAAGAGGTGGCTTCTTGTTTGGAGCTAAGTGCTTTCCAACTCTTAGAGAGACGGGCATAGATTTCTTCATAATTACTCTCTAAGAGAGCTAACTCCATTGGCTCTTTGGAAGGCATTTCCAAGTCTGGGCGTTTGGCGAGCGCTTTTTGCTGCATATCTTCTGACCTAAAGAAGGTATATGGTGATAGTAAGAGACAAAGCCCCATTATAAGACAAAAACAGGCAGCAACAGAAAGGATGGCATAAAAGCGCCTTTTTTGACGACGTTTTTTTTGGCTGTATTCTTGTAAGATGGGATAGAGCTTCTTAGGATGAAGGCTTTCTGGAATCGGAAGTTCTTCGCCTTTTTTCTGTAGCATTTTTACTATCTCTTTATTTCCTTTCATATTGGCTTCTCCTTTCTCTGTCTTTTTCTGGAATTAGAAGTATGATTAGCTTCTGATGTAAGCTCCTGCTGAAGTTTTTGCAAGGCTCTGCGATATTTTGAACGAATGGTATTGTGATTACGATGCAGCATATGGGCAATTTCCTCGCTTTTATAGCCTCCAAATACAGTGAGTGTAACAATCAGTCGTTCTTCTTCTGTCAATGTCTGAAGAAGCTCTAGGATTTCTGTCTGGGAATCTAACTCTTTGCTGCCCGCTGTACAAAGGGTGAGTGGATGTTCCATAGTAAGCTCTCGCTGTCCTCGTTTTTTTAGATTTTTTTTGCAGCGATTGATAAGGATAGAAAACATCCAGGAGCGAAAGGATGCTTCTTTTTTTAATTTATGAAAATGCTGACAGGCAGACAGCGCTGCATCCTGTACACTGTCCTCAGCGTCTTGGGCATTTCCCATATAGTAATACGCCAGACGATATAAATCGCTGTAGATGTTTTGATACAGACTTAAAAAGCGTTCCATTCTTTCACCTCACCCCATCTGTCACAATACCTGTTATCTATATAGAGTCACACAATTTGAAAAATGTTGCAAGAGATAGACAATTTTATAAACTTCGGGTAAAATAGGTAGAAAATCAAAGGAGCAAAACCCATATGTATAAAATCTTAATCGTTGAAGACGAGCCTTTGATTGCGGAATCGATGAAGCGCTATCTCTTAAAATGGGGTAATGAAGTGGAGTGTGTAACAGATTTTGCAGAAGTGCTAAAACATTTTGTGCGCTTTTCGCCGCAACTTGTGCTCCTGGATATTGGCCTTCCGTTCTATAACGGCTATTACTGGTGCGCAGAGATTCGAAAAATCTCTCAGGTGCCAATACTTTTCTTATCTTCGGCTTCTGATAAGATGAATATTGTAATGGCGATGAACATGGGCGGTGATGATTTTATTGCCAAGCCTTTTGATTTGGAAGTGCTTTTGGCTAAAGTGCAGGCAGTGCTTCGAAGAGCCTATGCATTTTTAGGAGCCAATCCATCTGTTATGGAGTGCAAAGGAGCAGTCTTAAATCTGTCTGATATGTCGGTAAATTATCAAGGACAGCGTTTAGAACTATCCAAAAATGAATTTCGTATCTTGCAACTTCTCTATGAGCACGCCGGGCAGACGGTAAGCAGGGAACAGATGATGAAGCGGCTCTGGGACGAGGAGTGCTTTGTAGATGACAATACGCTGACTGTCAATATCAACCGGCTTAGGCGTTCGCTTCGGGAGATTGGACTTGTAGATTTTATTCATACGAAAAAAGGAGTTGGCTATCAGATTGACACGTAAAATGGTGAAAAAGGCAGTATATGCTTATCTTAGAGAACATCTTGGCATAGTAGTTGCCTATGTGCTATTAGTGGTACTATTTTATCTGCTTGCCGGGCTCTATGGATATGAACATTCCATGCAGGATATGTCCTATGCGGTGTTTCTTTCGCTGTTTTTGGGATTTTGTATAGCACTTTGGGATTTTATATGTAAGCTGCGCCATCTGTCGGCACTGATGCAGGTAAAAGAAAACGAAGAAGAACGAGAGCGCTATCTACCCGTAGCCCTTACCCTAAGTGAACAGATATACCAGGAGATACTCTGTGAGAGCGAAGAAAAAAGGCGTCGTCTTCAGTCTGAATATGATGAAAAAGAAAAAGAGATGACAGACTATTATACGATGTGGACCCATCAGATTAAGACGCCGATTGCTGCTATGCGCTTGCTTTTACAGGAGCAAGAAGATGCTTTTTCCAAAGAGCAACAAGAAGAACTTTTTAAGATTGAACAGTATGCAAAGATGGCACTTCAATATGCCAGACTGCAAAATATGTCTTCAGATTTGGTGTTAAAGCGTTATGATGTCTGTCAGATTGTGCGGCAGGCAATCAAAAGTTATTCGATATTATTTATCGGAAGTGGACTGTCTTTTTCAATGGAAGATTTTACATGTTATATAGTGACAGATGAAAAATGGTTATCTTTTGTGATAGAGCAGCTATTGTCCAATGCATTAAAATATACCCACAGTGGAGGAATCCATATCTCTTTAGATGCATATACGTTAGTTATTGAAGATACGGGTATTGGAATCAGCGAGAGTGACCTTCCGCGTGTCTTTGAAAGGGGTTTTACTGGTTATAATGGAAGGATTGATAAAAAATCTACAGGGATTGGCTTGTATCTGTGTCGGCAGATATTAGAGAAGCTTGGGCATACAATTACAATTACATCGAAGATAGGCGTGGGAACAAAGGTAACACTTGGCTTTTATCAGATAGAAAACCATGATATGTGACAAAAATGTAAGATAAACAGAAGGAAATGTAAGCTATGGAAATGGCAGCGCATTTCCTTTTTCTTTATAATAGAGGAAGAAAAACAAAGAAAGAGAAAGGAGTTAAAAATGGCACTTTTAGAGGTGAAAAATGTAAAAAAAGTATATACAACCCGCTTTGGAGCGGTTAAAGTACACGCATTAAACGATGTAAATTTCTCTGTGGAAGAAGGAGAATATGTAGCGATTATGGGAGAGTCTGGCTCTGGAAAGACCACACTTCTCAATATCTTAGCTTCTCTTGACAGGCCTACAAGCGGTCAGGTACTGCTTCGGGGAAAGGATTTAGCACATATCCGCCAAAGAGAACTGTGTGCTTTTCGAAGAGACCATCTGGGATTTGTCTTTCAGGACTTTAATCTGTTAGATACCCTGAATCTACGCGACAATATCTATCTGCCACTTGTACTGGCAGGGGAGGATTATCACAAGATGGAGGACAGAATACAACCATTGGCAGAGAAACTTGAGATTCAGGAAATTCTGGAAAAATATCCCTACGAGGTATCCGGTGGGCAAAAGCAACGGGCAGCTGCTTGTCGGGCGCTGATTACTCATCCTGACTTAGTGCTTGCAGATGAGCCAACAGGAGCACTTGACTCTAGAGCCTCTGGAAAGCTTTTAGGGATTTTGGAAGAAGTCAATCAGGAGGGACAGACTATCCTGATGGTGACACACAGCATCCAGGCAGCAAGCCATGCCAGACGTGTACTTTTTATCAAGGATGGATGTGTTTTCCATCAAATCTATCGAGGAGAGATGGGAAATGATGCGATGTATCGGATGATTTCTGATAGCCTTACCGTCTTACAGACAGAGCCTATCAAGGCAAAGGAGGCAGAGAGATGAAACGCTTTTTGTTATTGCCAAGTCTTGCAGTGAAAAGAGTAATACAGAATGGAAATGTTTACTTTCCCTATATTCTTTCCTGTATTGTCTCCGTCTTTACGTATTATATTTTTTCCTCTATTTTGTTAAATGACTTAATGGCCACATTGCCACACAGTGCATATGCGTGGATAATGCTGATGATTGGAAAAGTTTTATTGGTGATTATTCTAATACCATTTATCTACTATGCCAACAGCTTTCTGGTCAAAAGACGGAAAAAAGAAATCGGACTTTATACACTCTTGGGTATGGAACGAAAACATCTATTGATGCTTTTATTTTTAGAGACCCTTTTTGTCTATGCAGTGATTGTATGCGTAGGGATTCTCTTTGGGAGCGTCTTAGCAAAGCTTTTCTTTCTGTTACTGTTAAAGTTAAGTCGACTTCCGATAGAAGTTACCTTTACTTTTACCTGGAGAGCCTGTATAGAGACCTTGATTTTCTTTGCTGTGGTAAGTTTTTTTACTTTTTTACATGGTGCAGTTGGTATCTTCCACTCACGCCCGGCAGAACTTCTATCGGGAAATAAAAAAGGAGAAAAAGAACCACGTTTTCCGCTTTTTGGAGCTATACTAGGAGTTGCAATTACATTATATGGATACTGGGTTGTCTTTCACAGTGAGTTGGATTCGACAATATTTACCAATTTTTTCCAGTCAGTCTTCTGTGTGGTGGTAGGATCCTATCTGCTTTTTACCTTTGCCAGTGTTGCCGTCTTAAGACAGCTTCGCAGACAGAAAGCACTTTACTATCGCCCGGAAAATTTTGTTACTTTATCTGGGATGTATTATCGTATGAAAAAAAGTGCAGCAAGCCTTGCCAATATCAGTATCTTTTCTACGATGGTAGTGATTACACTGACTTGTACCGTTTCCCTCTATGCCGGGATTCCAGGAATTATGCGTTTTGAGCATCCCTACGATGCAATCGTTAGCTATCAAAAAGGAGATTCCTCTCGCGATGAAATAGAAGAAAAGCTATTGGAGCTTTCGGATAGATATGGGCAGGAAATTCAGCGGCTTGACAGCTATCAGAGCGTTTGGATAGAGTGTGGCAGAATCGGTGATATCTGGGGAGCGAGTACAGAAGAGGGCGAAAGATGTAATATGAATATTATTACACTTTCCGATTATCAGGCGCTGACTGGTGAAGCTGCTAGGCTGGCAGATGGTGAAGTGCTGTTATATTCTACAGGTACTCCCTATCCATACGACACAATAAACTTTATGGATGTTACTAGAGAAGTAAGCATAACTTCCACGCCTTTACATCCCTGGCCAGTAGCTGGAAAAAGCTATATGTACGAAACATATGTTCTGGTTGTAAAGGATGAACGTGAGATGCTCAATATATGTAAAGCCTGGACAGATACGCTGGTTGGACTAGAACTGGATGATATTACTGGACTAAAAAGAGAGAGTAGCGGAATCCTTCTAAGTGGAGACGATGCCAACAAACAGGAATTTATGGAAGCGCTTCTTACATGGCAGAGGGAGAATCAGGACCATATTTTTCATGTACAGGATGGAGTAGAAGGCCGGCAGATACTTTATTCTATGAATGGTGGACTTTTATTTATCGGAATTCTCTTTGGTTTAATCTTCTTTGTGTGCCTGCTTTTGATTATGTACTATAAGCAGCTTTCAGAGGGCTATGAAGACGAAGGAAGCTTTGCGATTATGCAAAAGGTAGGGCTTGGAGAAGAAGATATAAAAAGTACCATTAGAAAGCAGATATTAGCTGTATTTACTCTTCCACTTTTGCTTGCACTTTTACATTTTGCAGTAGGGATGCAGATGGTAGAGAAATTGATGGGAGTTATACAGATGTTTGATACTACGTTATTAATTAATTGCAGCATAGGGGTAGCTATTGTTTTTGCAATTCTCTATACGATTAGTTATCTGGTGACGTCTAGAGCTTATTATAGGATTGTAAAAGGGTAATAGAAGGAACATCTGCTAGGTCATGGCGAGCATCCTTTACATGAATAAATGATAGTTAATAAATAATAGCACTATACGAAACCCCAAAAATGAGTTAAAATATATCTATCATTACCAAATATCAAGAAAAAGGAGCTGCAAGATAATGTTAGAAGAACTAAAACAAAAAGTATTTGAAGCCAATATGTTGCTTCCCAAATACGGACTTGTCACCTTCACCTGGGGCAATGTCAGCGCTATTGACAGAGAAAGTGGTCTTTTTATCATCAAACCAAGCGGCGTAGATTATGAGACCATGACCGCTGATGATATGGTCGTTATGGATTTGAATGGCAATAAAGTCGAAGGTCACTATAAGCCTTCTTCTGATACTCCAACTCATCTGGAAATCTACAAAGCCTTTAAAGATGTTGGAGGAATCGTACACACCCATTCTTCTTATGCTACCAGTTGGGCACAGGCTGGTCGTAGCATCCCTTGCTATGGAACCACCCACGCAGATTATATGTATGGAGAGATTCCCTGTGTACGCTGCCTAACCCCTGAAGAAATCGAAGGTGCCTACGAAGAAAATACAGGTCATCTAATCGTTGACTTTTTTAATGCCATGAACAAAGACCCTATGGCTGTTCCGGCTGTTCTCTGTAAGAATCATGGTCCCTTTACCTGGGGAAAAGATGCCCATGAAGCAGTTCACAATGCCGTAGTTCTAGAAGAAGTGGCGAAGATGGCTTACCGTGCGGAGACCATTAATCCGCGTATCCAGCCAGCACCTCAGTCCCTTCAGGACAAGCACTATTTCCGTAAACATGGTGCCAATGCCTACTATGGCCAATAAGTTAAATAATTAACAATCTAATAGAAAGATGCCAGAAAAGTTTGCTTTTTTGGCATCCTTCGTTCTTTTACCAGTAAAAAAATTTAAAAAACAGTTGTTTTCTCCTCTTAATGCACGTATAATCAAGACAGTCTTTTTTAAAAACGAGGAGATAAAAGTGATGAAGAAGGTTGTCAAGTTTGGAGGAAGCTCTCTAGCAAGTGCGGAGCAGTTTCAGAAAGTAGGATCTATTATTCTTGCAGACGAAAGCCGCCGCTATGTGGTGCCTTCTGCGCCGGGCAAGCGCTTTGAAGGCGATACCAAAGTGACCGATATGCTGTATCAGTGCTATTATACTGCTGCTAACGGAGAAGATTTTACCGGTATGCTGCGCCAGATTAAAGCACGTTATAATGAAATTATCGGTGGGCTAAACCTAAAACTCTGCCTGGATGAAGAATTTGAAATTATTGCCAAAAATTTTGAAGAAAAATCTGGAAGTGACTATGCAGCATCCAGAGGAGAATATCTAAATGGACTGATTATGGCTGCCTATCTGGATTATCCTTTTGTGGATGCCAGTGAAGTTATCCGTTTTCATGATGATGGTAGCTTTGATATGGCTAAGACAGATAAAATTCTTGGTAAAAGACTTCTTGAGATGCCACGTGCGGTGATTCCGGGCTTCTATGGTGCCTATGAAGATGGGAGAATCAAGACCTTTTCCAGAGGGGGCTCTGATATTACAGGCTCTATTGTGGCAAAAGCCATTGGTGCAGACCTCTATGAGAACTGGACCGATGTATCCGGTTTCTTAGTGACAGACCCACATCTGATTGAGAATCCAGAAGTTATTGATACCATTACCTATCGGGAGCTTCGGGAGCTGTCATATATGGGAGCTACCGTATTGCATGAAGATGCGATTTTCCCTGTACGTAAAGCCGGAATTCCTATCAATATCCGCAATACCAATCGTCCCGATGACAATGGTACAATGATTGTAGCAAGCACTTGTCATAAGCCACGCTTTACCATTACTGGTATCGCTGGCAAGAAAGGCTTTGTGGTAGTCAATATTGAGAAGGATATGATGAACTCGGAGATTGGCTTTGGTCGTCGGGTATTAGAAGAATTTGAAAAACAGGGTATCTCCTTTGAACATATCCCATCTGGCATTGATACCATGAGCGTTGTGGTTCACCAGGATGAATTTGAAGAACATGAGCAGAAAGTATTGGCCGGGATTCAAAGAGCCGTGGAGCCAGACTGCCTGGAGATTGAAGGGGATTTGGCACTGATTGCGGTCGTGGGACGTGCAATGCGGGCAAACCGCGGAACGGCTGGCAGAATCTTCTCTGCACTTGCACATGCCGAGGTGAATGTCAAGATGATAGACCAGGGCTCAAGTGAGTGGAATATTATCATCGGCGTTAAAAATGAAGATTTTGAGAAGGCTATCAAGGCCATCTATGATATTTTTATTACAACACAATTATAAGATACTTATGGGGCTGCTGTATCTTACGGCTTCCCCATTTTAGATTTCTTCCTATATTATGAAGATTCCTTAAATATTTGTGAACTTTTACTATAAGCGAAAAAAGTGTGATATACTGCGGAAAGTAAGTTTAGAAGAATGAAGGTGACAACATGGTAGTACGGGAAGAATTTTATATAGATTCTGTGGATGGCATTCATATGCTGCATGGATATCGCTGGTTTAATCCTGAGAGAAGATATATTGGAGTGCTGCTTTTGACGCATGGAATGTTAGAGTATATCGAGCGTTATCAGGAGCTGGCAGAGTATATGGCTTTGGCAGGATATTTTGTAGCTGGACATGACCATTTAGGGCATGGGGACTCTGTAAAAGATGTGACAGAGCTTGGATATGTGGGAAAACAAGGAGCTGCTATGTGGCTTAAGGATATGGAGCGCGTGCGCAAGATGGCGGTTTCCTATGCGCCAAAGGTGCCTTGTATCCTGCTTGGACACAGTATGGGGTCTTATCTGGTGCGTCGGTATCTTATCTATAATGGGGACAGAGTTGATGGAGCTGTGATTATGGGAACTGGCCATCAAAATGTTGCTCTTGTAAAAGCCGGGCTTTTGCTTACGTATCTGTCAATGATACGCAGAGGTCCCAAAGGCCACAGCCCGATCTTGGATAATTTTACTTGTAGTGGCTTTGCAAAGCGCTATCCTGACAATGCGCATACAGGTAGCTGGATGAGTCGGAACCCGCAGGTTCTAAACCAGG
>Ga0137308_102568_pt2 | contig 10873 bp, 8 predicted proteins | sample Inofrocosms_June_FD_97181 | JGI IMG/M metagenome (GOLD analysis project Ga0137308, IMG submission 97181) | Mouse cecal microbial communities from Vienna, Austria - N-Acetylneuraminic and N-Acetylglucosamine D2O microcosms_June | ecosystem: Host-associated > Mammals > Digestive system > Large...
CCGGAAGATCGCAATTTTATCCTCGCTGATGAGCGGTAGGAGTGTGGATTATCAGGATATCTATACGGAAGGCATCACAAAACTGACAACGGAAGACTTTCTGTATGCGAGGAAGATGGAAAAGACCGTGAAGCTGCTTGCGATGAGCAAGCTGACGGAGGAAGGCTATCTTGCCATGGTGGCACCCGTACTGATCGGGCAGGAACATCCGCTTTATAATGTAAACGGTGTGTTCAACGCTGTGTTTGTAAAGGGAAATATGCTGGGAGATTCCATGTATTACGGCAGCGGCGCAGGAAAACTGCCCACAGCCAGCGCAGTGGCGGCTGATGTGATCGAGGCGGCGCGGTTTACGGGAACCCATCTGCAGATAGACTGGGGGGAGGAGAAGATCGCACTGGCGGATATGCCTTCTTCCAAACGAAGTTTCTTTGTGAGGCTTGACAGAAATAAAGTGCCGGAGGCAAAGGCGGCTGCGGAGTTCGGAAACGGCAGAGTGGTATTTCTGGAAAGCCTGCCGGAAGAATACGGCTATATAACGCCGGTGATGAGCGAGAGGGAATTTGCGGAGAGGTTTGAGAAGCTGGACGGAGCGATCTCACGCATCCGCATTGAAGGAAAATAAAACAGAGGGATCGCAGGAGGTGATTCTGCGGAACTGGAAACAGCAGAATCACCGGAGGCGCATAACTCGATTTGCAGATGCGAAGCAGCTGGAAATTGAGTTGGGATGAGATGTGCAGAGGGTGATTCTGCGGAACTGGAATAGGAGGTCTGTGGCTTCATGAAATATATCGTGGTCTTAGGTGACGGCATGGCGGATGAACCTATAGAGGCATTAGGCGGAAAGACTCCGCTGGAATACGCCGATACAAAAATGATGGATATGCTCAGTAAAAAGGGCGAAACAGGTATGGTACATACCATTCCGGACGGGATGAAACCGGGATCGGATACGGCGAATTTGTCGGTACTGGGGTATGATCCGAAACAGTATTATTCAGGACGTTCCCCGCTGGAGGCGTTGTCCATCGGTGTGCCGATGAAAGATACGGATATCGCGATCCGCTGCAATATTGTGACGATCTCTGAGGAGGAGGAGAATTTTGAGGAGAAAACGATCATCGACCACAGTTCCGACGAGATCGGTACGGAGGATTGTGCTGTCTTATTGAAAGCAGTGCAGGAAAAACTTCAGGATGAGACTTATCAGTTTTATGTGGGCACCAGTTACAGGCACTGTCTGATCTGGGATAAAGGACAGGTGGCAGAACTTGTGCCGCCCCATGATGTGCTGGGACAGAAGATCGGACAGCATCTGCCGGAGGATGCGCATCTGCGCCATATGATGGAGGTAAGTTATCAGATCCTGAAAGATCATCCTTTGAATATCGAGAGAAAAAAACAGGGCCTGCGGCCTGCGAACTGCTGCTGGTTCTGGGGAGCAGGAACGAAACCGATGCTTTCTGATTTTGAGGAGAAAACCGGTAAGAAGGGCCTGATGATATCTGCGGTGGATCTGTTGAAGGGGATTGCCGTGGGAGCAGGTATGGGCATAGCGCAGGTGGAAGGCGCAAACGGCGGCCTGCATACCAATTATGAAGGAAAAGCACAGGCGGCGGTGGACGGTCTGTTGAAGGAAGGCTATGATTTTGCCTATATCCATGTGGAAGCACCGGATGAGATGGGACATCAGGGCAGCGTAGAGCGGAAGGTGCAGGCAATCGAATATCTGGATGACAGAGTGATCCGCCCGGTGGTGGAGGCTATGGATGCGTCAGGGGAAGATTACCGGCTGCTCATCCTGCCGGATCATCCGACGCCGATCCGGGTGAGAACCCATACAGCGGACAATGTGCCTTATCTGCTTTACGACAGCAGGAAGGATTTACACTCTGAGCGGGGATATAATGAGAGAGAAGCAGCGGAGGGACCTTTCATAGCAAAGGGGCATGAGATCATGGCATATCTGTTCTCGGAATAAAATAATATGGAACCGGAATCAGCATTGATGCGGAACTGGAATCAGCATCAATTCCGGACGGTATCCAGAGGATTTACAGACGGGAAACGGCTGGAAATCGCTCTGCGTGTAATTGATACCGGAAGGGATTGATGCGGAACTGGAATAGGAGAAAAATTGTGAAAAAAGTTGTCAAATTCGGCGGGAGTTCCCTTGCCAGCGCCGGGCAGTTTGAGAAAGTGGGGAATATTGTCTGGGCGGATGAGAGCAGGCGTTATGTGGTGCCTTCTGCACCGGGAAAGCGGGATTCCAAAGACATGAAAGTAACGGATATGCTTTACGAATGTTATGCCATGGCGGAAGCGGAGAGCGATTTTTCGGAGGAGTTTGCGGCGATAAAGGCGCGGTATCAGGAGATCATTGACGGTCTTCGTCTGGAACTTTCTCTGGAAAAGGAATTTGAAGAGATAGAGAAGAATTTTAAAGATAAAGCGGGCAGGGATTATGCGGCTTCCCGCGGCGAATATCTGAACGGCATTATCATGGCAAATTATCTGAACTTTGAGTTCATTGACGCCGCAGAGGTGATCCGTTTTGATGCAGACGATGAATTTGATGCGGAAACGACAAATAAGATCCTGAGCAAAAGACTGCAGAAAACAGAGTATGCGGTGATTCCGGGATTTTACGGCGCGAAAAAAGACGGCACGGTAAAGACGTTCTCCCGGGGCGGTTCCGATGTGACGGGTTCTATTGTATCCAGAGCGATTCAGGCGGATGTGTATGAGAACTGGACCGATGTATCAGGTTTCCTGATTGCAGACCCCCGCATTATCTATAAGCCGGAGCGTATCGATATGATCACATACAGGGAGCTGCGGGAACTCTCCTATATGGGGGCGTCTGTTCTCCACGAGGATGCGATCTTCCCGGTGCGCAAAGAGGGGATACCGATCAACATCCGCAACACCAATAAGCCGGAGGACGAGGGTACCTGGATCGTCGGCAGTACCTGCCAGAAATCCAGATATACGATCACCGGTATCGCCGGCAAAAAGGGTTTTTGTTCTGTGATGCTGGATAAGGATATGATGAATGCGGAAGTAGGGTTCGGCAGAAAGGTATTGCAGGCGTTTGAGGACAATCATATTTCCTTTGAACATATGCCTTCCGGCATCGATACGATGACGATTCTGGTGCATCAGGATGATTTCGTGCATAAAGAACAGTCCGTAGTTTCAGCTATCCACAGGCTGGCAAAACCGGATCATATTGAGATCGAGGCAGATCTTGCGCTGATCGCCGTGGTGGGAAGAAGCATGAAATCTTCCCGTGGTACAGCAGGCAGAATCTTTTCCGCGCTTGCGCATGCCAATGTCAATGTCAAGATGATCGATCAGGGGTCGTCGGAACTGAATATCATTATCGGGGTGAAGAATGAGGATTTCGAGGTGGCGATCAAAGCTATCTATGATATTTTCGTTTTGGCGAGGATATAAAAGAGAGATAATAAAAAGAGCAAAAGAAGAGAGCAGCTGATGACGGTGGCTGCTCTTTTCGTATCATGAGAAATTGTGTCCTGTGAAACAGAAGCGCTTCACGGAGATGCTCCGCAGAGGCATTCCGCAGTGTGATGCATACTTTGCACCTAAAGAGAATACGGGAATATACTATCTGATATAATATCTGTAGTAGGTACCGTCAATGATCCGGGAGGCATCAAAGGAATGTTCGATCCATTGCGTGATCCAGCTTTCGGGATACCAGCGGAGTTCTCCGTACCAGCAGGGGATAGCTATCACGTCAGGATATTTCTCCGGATTTAATTCCCAGTAGGTTAATAAGATATCATTATACCTCGGATCGGATATCGTTGTATAGGAAGCGACTTCCACATCCTGAAACAGATAGCCCGTCGTATCGTTTTCCACCAGAAACAGCTTGTCTCCCGGTTTCATATATTCCTGCATTTCCGCATAGAGGCTCTCATGCATCGCACACTGCATATATTCGGCGAGAATGCCCTTTGCGGGTCCTTCCGAGATAATGCCCCTGACCCGGGTGATATTCTGAGGCAGGTCCTGATCTCCGCGGTATTCCCAGCCTTTGATGAAAATGGAGGAAAAACACCAGACAAGCAGCAGGATTCCGGCATAGCGGTGATAAATATCCGGTACCTGCACCTGCAAATAAAGCAGCACTGCGGCGAGTCCCATAATGACACCGGGAAGGACATAGCGGATCGAGGTAAAAATGGTCAGGTCCGTCAGCAGTAAGACTGCAATAAATGCCAGTACGCTGCTGATCAGCCACAGCCTTATGGTACGGAAAGGTTCCTCCTGTATTTTTTTGCTGCAGAATGAAGCGGTTATGAGCAGTATAAAATAAGCGGCATAAACGAAGAAATAATTATTGTCCTTCGGAAAAAGAAGCAGGTAAACAACCGGAAAGATCGTAGCTGCCATCAGGATAAGACAGAGGAAAAGGGCAAAGGATTCCATTTTGTCTTTTGTCTGCGGTTTGCGGAACTTTATAAAAAGCCATGCGGCAGCGAAGCAGCCGGCGCTGACCAGCAGAGCCTGCCCGCACTGCATAGCATAGGAGAGAAGGCGGCTCCAAGGGGACGCTTCGGTATGGCCGCTGTTTCCGATCAGCATGTAGTTCAGGTTATCAAAAAGTTCCGTCACGGACAGATAGGAAAACAGGGAGAGCAGGTAAAGCGCGCCGCTGACAAAGCAGGTTCCGGCAAAAAATAAGGAGCTTTTTCTCCCGTATCCGTTCTGTTTCCATAAATACCGGAAGAAAAAGGGAAACAATAAAAGGGCGGAAGGGTAGGATAGTACCATACCGCACATCCAGATACCGCACCGCAGGGCGATCAGCGGATTCTTCTTATCATCCAGACGGAACAGGTCAAGCAGCAGCAGCGTTAAAAACCATATCAGCAGATTGGAGAATTCCGGTGTGACATAGCCTTTCGGCAGCAGGTTGAAATAAAGGATGCCGAGATAAAAACTGTACTCCCCGGAAAGGAAACGGCGCAATACTTTAAAGACGCCGTAAGAAAGCGCGCCGTGAATGATCGTGCCGCAGATACGGAGAAAGATCGCCACACCGGCGGTGGTACGGAAGATTGTCATATAGATCCAGATCAGAAATCCGGAAAAGAAAGCGGAAGTCTGATGGGGATCCCAGATCTGGGTGAACATTTTATCGCCGAGGAGCATCCGGTAGGATAAGGTTATGGCATAACCCTCATCCATCTGATAGCCGATGAAAATACATTTCATGGCGGCAAAAAAGCTGCCGGCAAGCAGCAGGATACAGAGGATACGCTGGCTTTTGTTTTTCTGTGTTTTTTGGTTCATTTTATAGTCTCCCGAAGCTGTTTGTTTGTCTTTTTGGCTCATAATAGCATAATCAGCATGGAAATACAACTAAAGTAGTATGGTATTTCGGGGCGGAATATGTTAAAAATCAGATAAAATACATTGAAAAGGAGGACACATATGTACTTATTATCTGTTTTGGGAATTTTGGTTTGTTTTTTGCTGGTTTCTTTTACGCAGCCGGGGCTCCGGCTGTATGAATTTGTAGATGGTATGAGTTTTATGGTCATGGTCGTACTGGTCATACCTATCATGCTTTCTACAGGGTTCTTGAAGGATCTGAATAACGCGTTCCGGCTGGTTTGGGGGAAGAAGAAAAAAGATGCCACACTGCTGGAGTTAAAGCGGGCAAAACTGGCGGTGGAAATGGTATGCAGAGTTTTAATCTGCAGCAGCGTGTTTGTGGCGATAGTGCAGACGATCGTGCTTCTTCATAATATGAACGATCCGGCTTATCTGGGGCCTGTTATTTCCATGATACTTCTTGCGGTCTTGTATGCAGTGGTGATCAGTCTGCTGATGATACCGATCAGAGCGAAACTGGAACAGAGGATTCTGGAATATATTCCTTCCTGTTCCGAAAAAAGTGAAGAAGCCGGCGTATCTTCCGGCCGGCAGGAAAGCGAAGAGGAATCATGCTGAAAATAGTAAAAAAATGCGGTGCTGTTGCCTGCTATCTTTTTCTGATGTCGTTCTTTTTTGAATTTCAGATGGAAAAACTGTTTGATGCAAAACAACTGCTGATACTGCTTGCCGGCACAGGCCTGCTTCTTCTGCCCTCGCTGGGGGAAAAAGAAACGGTGGAAACAGGAAGGCAGAAGCTGCGGCGGATTGCATCCTGCGCGCTCTGGGCAAGTTTTCTGGAGAGTTTTCTGCTGTGTCTGACGGCGATGGAGCATATGGGCAGTACGGAGAAGATCATCCCCGAGATCGCGCTTTGCCTGCGGCCGATCCTGTACGGCATCTGTATCTTTAGTGTTTTTGCGGGAGAGACGAGGGGGAAAGAGGAACAGGCAAAGGAGAAAGAAGGCGGGGGATTCAGGGAAGTTACGGTGAGTGAAAGCTATGCGGTCTTTCAGAAAATGGGGCTGACAAGGCGGGAGTGCGAGATCGCGATCTTGGTCTGTCAGGGGCTGAGCAACGGAGAGATTGCGGAAAGTCTTTGTATTTCTGAGGCAACGGTAAAGAAACATATTTCCAACATTTTTGAGAAACTGGGATGCAGCAGGAGGGAGCAGATCCGGCAGAGATTGTTTTCAGAGGATTAGGATTTATCCGGGGCGGTTATTTTTGCGTCGGAAAAACATATGTTTGATCTTTATAAAAAATGTTGACATAATCGAACATTTGTTCTATTATATATCTATGGAAAGAGAGAGGGAAGAATTATCGGAAGAAAAGAAAACTGAATATCGGACTGCAGGGAGTACAGGGGAAGATGCAGAAGAAAATGTAGAAAGTAATATAGAGGAAAGTATAGAGGAAAGTATAGAGGAAAGCATAGAAGGAAATATAGAAGGAGACGCGGAAGAAACTGCAGAAAGAAATGCAGGATATGGCTGCAGGGAAATAGAGGAGCGGAAGGAACTGCCGGCGGCGGGGCCAAGATCGGGGGAGGCGCTGGTTAAGGCGGAGGGCGGGGAACTTCCGGTGATGGAGAAGCTGCGGATCTTGACGGATGCGGCGAAGTATGATGTGGCATGCACCAGCAGCGGGGTGGAGAGAAAGGGCAGCGGAAAAGGGATGGGGAATACGAAGCTTGCCGGTATCTGCCATAGCTTTTCGGCGGACGGAAGGTGTATTTCCCTGTTGAAGATATTATTTACGAATTATTGCATTTATGACTGTAAGTATTGTGTGAACAGGATCAGCAACGACGTGGAGCGGACCGCTTTTACACCGGAGGAGATATGCTCTCTGACGATGAATTTTTACAAACGGAACTATATCGAAGGATTGTTTTTGAGTTCCGGTATTATTAAAAATCCTTCCTATACGATGGAACTGATCTATACGGCGATCTGGAAACTGCGCAATATCTACCGTTTTGAGGGCTATATTCATGTGAAGGCGATTCCCGGGGCGGATGCGGAGATTATTTACCGGCTGGGGCTTTTGGCGGACAGAATGAGCGTGAATCTGGAACTGCCTACCGCGGAAGGGCTTCGGAATCTTGCACCGAATAAAAACAGGACCACGATCTTAAAACCCATGCGGCAGATTCAGAACGGTATTGTCAGCAGTAAGGAGGAGGTGGCTCTTTACCGTCATGCGCCGCAGTTTGTGCCTGCGGGACAGTCCACCCAGATGATCATCGGCGCTACGCCGGAGAGCGATTATCAGATTGTTTCGGTGGCGGAATCCCTATATCAGAAATTTGCTTTAAAAAGAGTGTTTTACTCTGCCTTTGTCAGAGTGAATGAAGATAAGTCGCTGCCGGCTTTGCCCGGCGGACCGCCGCTTCTTCGGGAGCACAGGCTGTATCAGGCGGATTTTCTGCTGCGCTATTATGGGTTTGAGGCGAAAGAACTTTTGTCTGAGGAGCGGCCGAATTTTAACGTACTGCTTGATCCGAAATGCGATTGGGCGCTGCGGCATCTGGAACTGTTTCCGGTCGAGGTGAATAAGGCGCCTTATGAGGTGCTGCTCAGAGTACCGGGAATCGGCGTAAAATCCGCCCGGCGCATTGTACGGGGAAGGCGGCTTTCCAACCTGCAGTTTGATGATCTGAAAAAGATCGGCGTGGTATTGAAGCGGGCGCTCTATTTTATCTGCTGTAACGGAAAGATGATGTACCGCACGAAAATAGAAGAGGACTATATAACAAGGAATCTGTTGGATACGGATAATAAACGTCCGCCGCAGCCGGATATTATAAACGGCAGGGAAGTGACCTATAAACAGTTATCGCTCTTTGACGATGTAACGTGGACGCGGAAAAAGCTGGCGGATATTCGATGAAATGCAATATAAAACGCGGGGGCAGGGGTATCATTTTGTTATGTTTTTTGACCGGGCGAAGTGGAAGGGATGGATATAAATATGGAAATTGTGGTGTTCCTTTGTGAAAACAGTATAGAAGGTATTCTGACCGGAGTGTACGACGCCTGGGTGGAGGCATTGTCTTCCGGCCTGGGACATGCCCGCTGCCGGCTGCAGACGGAACTGCTGCAGCCGGAATTGTTCTGTACGTATCGGGAGACAGCGCCCGATATGGAAAAGGCGGGGAAGGTGATCAGAACGCTGCGAAAGCGGCTTGGAGAAGAGGTTTATGAGTGTCTTTGCTACGCGATGGCATCCCGTGAGCCGGATAAAGCGGAAGCGGTTTATAAAACTATCGTGGCAGGCCTGTCCATGAAACAGGGGTATAGAGTACTGGATAAAGTGACCGATCCCTATGTGGCGAGGTGTTTTGATCTGAAGAGGAATGTAGGAAGCGAGATACACCGGGAACTGGAGTTTCTGAGATTTCAGGAATTGCAAAGCGGGGTTCTTCTGGCAAAGATCCATCCTAAAAATGATGTGTTGATGTATCTGGGGCCTCATTTTTCCGACAGACTGCCGCTGGAGAATTTCCTGATCTATGATATGAGCAGGAGGAAAGCGCTTTTCCATGAAAAAGAAAAGGACTGGTATATGATGGAGGCGCTGGAACTGGATGCCGGAATGGCAGGCCGTATCAGTACGGAAGAGGAATACTATCAGGATCTGTTCCGGATGTTCTGCCATACCATAGCGATCGAGAGCCGGGAAAACCGGGCGCTGCAGAGGCAGTTTCTGCCGCTGTATTTCAGGGATGTTATGCCGGAGTTTGCGTAGAGGGAATCGCAGGAGAAGGGATAATTGGAGAAAAAGGATTCTGTCCGTTTAAAAACGGGCGGAATCCTTTTTTTGACAATTTTTAAAAATATATTGACAAATATTTTAAAAATAATTATTATAATATTTATAATAATTATTAAAACGGAGGGAATCATGAATTTAACAGAAAAAGACTGGAAAAAAATTACTAAGATTATTCAGGCATATGAGGAGAAGATAGATAAAGATTTTAAGATTCCTCTATCTGAGTATGAAGAACGGTATGAGAAGGTATGGGAGCAGCTTAGAGATCGCGGCATTGATATGGGTTTTTTCTTCTGGTATCGGGAAATGCCGGGAGACGGCATTTATCTTACCGGATATAACCCGACGATCGAGAGAGCCAGCGGCGTGATCGCGCCGGGGAAGCGACCGCTTCTGCTTGCGGGCCCGGAATCCGGCGTCATGGCAAAAGAAGCGGGACTTGGACTGGAGACAGCCTTTGTCAATGAGTTCAGCATTCCGGATGAATACTATGAGGGGGTTGAACGCGGAAATTTAAACGAGATCATATCAGAGTATATCGGGCACAAAATCGGAAAGATTGGTTATATGACAGCAGCAGACCTGATACCGGCTCAGTTTATGGAATTTCTCAAGAAGGAATTTGACGGCGCCGAGGTTGTGGATGCAGTGGATATTTTAGAAGAGCTTCGGTATGAGAAGTCGAAAAGCGAAATGAAGTGTATGGAACAGGCAGATATGATCGCCTGCGCGGCAGTCCGGACAATGCTGGCAGTGGCAGGACCGGGAATGAGGGAGAGTGAAATTGCGGCAGTCGGTGATTTTACGGTCAAAGCGCTGGGGGGAAACGGATTCGGATTTGATACTATTGTAAATTCCTCGGAAAGATGCAGAACGGTCATTGGGCCGGCAAGTAACCGTGTCATTCAGGAAGGTGAGATCGTACAGATCGGCTGCAGCCCGAGTTTTGAAGGATACAAAGGGGTTTGCCGCAGGGGCTTTGTGATGGGAGAGCGTTCCGAACTTCAGAAACAGTATTTTGCATGTATGAACGAGGCATATCGCAGGGCAGAAGCGGCAATCTATAAAGTATGTGAAGAGGATCTGCCGACCAATCTGATCGATCTGGCAGCAAGAGATTATTTTGCTTCGCAGGAGATTGACGGACAGAATATGAAGCAGTTCCATATGTACAGTACCTGCCATGGAACCGGACTCACGGAATGTCTGGAGAAAATGGTCATTACACCGACAAAAGAAGAGACTTACGGGGAAAATGTGGGACTGATGCTGGACCTGGGCTGTTATGGACATCCGAACCCTGAGATTGCAGGCGGATGTGTGGAAGATGCCTATCTGAAGAAAGGAAATAAAGCATATAAATGCTCTGATGTGCCTGTAGATGTACAGGAGTTAGTGGGAAAAGGAATGTGATGGTATGAAAAGAGGGAGAAAGTTAACCATAGGGAATCGGGAAGGAACACTTCTTATTACTATATTGGTAATCTTTGTGCTCATGTGCCTGATCAAGGGCAGGCTGTTTTATGCAAGAAGCAATATCGAGGCTATATTTTCCAATCTGGCTTATGATCTTTTGCTGGCGTGCGGGATGACTTTTGTTATTATTCTGGGCGGAGTGGATCTTTCAGTAGGAGCGGTGCTGGCACTGACCGGCATTATCTGTACATTGCTGATC
>Ga0137308_102714_pt1 | contig 10866 bp, 10 predicted proteins | sample Inofrocosms_June_FD_97181 | JGI IMG/M metagenome (GOLD analysis project Ga0137308, IMG submission 97181) | Mouse cecal microbial communities from Vienna, Austria - N-Acetylneuraminic and N-Acetylglucosamine D2O microcosms_June | ecosystem: Host-associated > Mammals > Digestive system > Large...
GAGGTCCAATACCGGATATGATTGATGTATGGAAAGGTGGAGCTCCTTGTCTGGACTTGGTAGCACCTGATATTTATACATTTGAATTTGATAAGTTTGCAAGTTTCTATACAAAAAACAATAATCCTCTGTTTATAGCGGAAACAAGAAGGGATAAGTGGGCAGTTGCCAATTTGTATACGGCAATAGGGAAATATAACACACTGTGTTATTCTCCTTTTGGAGCGGAAAGTATTGGTGAAGACAAGTCTTTTATCACACAAATACTGCATACAAATGCTGCTGATACAAATGTGTCCAGTGAAATGATAAAAGAATATTTATCTCAAAGTTATAAATTGTTTGGGAATATGATGCCAATTATTCTGGAATGTTACGGAACGGATCAAATGATTGGCTTTTCGCAGGATGCGAACTGTATGTCAAAGCAAATAAAATTAGGGGAATATCAGTTTTCGATAGAATTTTATCATCGTATCGACGATGGAAATGAATTTATTCCCGGGGCAGGAATCATAATTAAACGAGATTCAGGTGAGTTGCTCTTTATCGGATATGGATACAGGGCATATCCCAAAACCATGAGGTCAGGAAAGCAATTGGATTTTCTGTCATTGGAAAAAGGTTTTTTTAATGAAAAGGCTAATTGGGTGAAACACATGGATTTAAATGGTGATGAACAGCGTATTCAAATGGAGGAGAAAGTGACAGTTCTAAAAGTGCTTTTTTATGAATTTTAGTGAAAGTAAAAGGGAAACAGTACTGCGAATGATTCAGGATGAAGAATTGTTTCAGTATTTTGGAGCACTTTTGAATGATAAATAAAAGGAGTAGGAATGTTGGGTATTTTGATTAAGGGACAATAAAAGTTGCGAAAACAGTACATCTAATATTTTCCGCAATAATGGTTGGAAATTTGATTGGAGTATTCCGCACAGGAATGGATATGAAGTATATGAACTACTGCTGGAAGATGATAATATAGTGCAGGGGAGGATTGCATTAAAACATGTACGCGATCAATTTTATACCCATGTGGACATAGTGGGGGCGGCTCCGTTTAATGTGGGGAGAGAAGGAAAATATAAGGGAGTTGGTGCGCATCTGTTTGCCATAGCCTGTAAACTTAGCTGGGATGCAGGAAATGAGGGATATGTACAATTTACTGCAAAAACAGATTTGGTGGAACATTATAAAAAGGAGCTGCATGCAATAAGTATTGATTGGCATACGTTGTATATTGACTCATATGGAGCTGCTGCATTGATAAATAGGTACTTTAAGGAGGGCTAAAGAATGATAGTGGCAGAAAGAAAGAGTAAAGCGGTTTTTGATAATTTTGACAGATTTGGCGTGGAAATGCCGGATGGCAGGTTGACAGAGCCTTCTGATGGAAAGGTATATCGGTTAAGAGAAGCTATTATGTTGTCTAAACAGCTTGGAAGATTGTTAACAGAAGAGGAAATGAAGAGATTTGAAATATAATAGTAGTTGGGGTTGGGGAGGAAAACAGATCGCAAGGATATTCCGCCAGAGTCTGGCAGGAGAGAAGCGGATTGAAGACTATATATGGCATAGATTGGATTAATAGTGAAAAAGAAAAGCAGTGAATCGGCTGATGGGTTTGCTGCTTTTAATGTATAAGAGATATAAATTCCAGCCCCTCTCAACTTGACACTAATTTATCATCAGGGTAGCAAAGCTATACAAGTTTTCGTGACTTTTACGGGAAAAAGTGAAAAAATTTCGTGACATTAACTTGACATGCGCGGGGTACGGGAAGCTGAATCTGCAACAGACGTTTGAGGCGTTGAGGATATGAGGCGGGTCATAAGGTTTTTTCGCATGGAGAAACTGACGCAGGAGGCGGCAGACACTTTATTAAGGGAGTATATGTGTATAAGGATAAGAGGGTTGAAATAGAGTGGAATATTGGGGAGGACATCTTTGCAAAAGGTTTATTGATTCTGATTCCTTTTTGTATTTTTCCACATGAGAAGCAGTTGAAGCAGTTTATGGTGTATAATTTTATTAAAATATAAGTTTTTACAGTGTTGCCGGCAGGAAATGATTGAAGAGGTGGGAAGTGTCAGGTATAATATATGAAGGATTCTAAAAGGTCACAGATTGTTGAAATGGCCTAGTGTATATAAATTATCGTAAAAGCCAAAAAGATAGGATATAACAAACAATAAACGCAACAAGGAGGATTAAAATGTTCAACTTTGATTTTTTCACGCCGACGGAGATTAAATTCGGAAAAGAGGCAGAAAAAGAAACCGGAAAAATGATCCGGAAATATCATGGAACCAAAGTGCTTCTTCATTACGGCTCAGGCTCTGTGGTGAAAAGCGGGCTGCTTGACAAGATTAAAGCATCCCTTGATGAGGAGCATATAGGCTATGTTGAATTGGGGGGCGTTGTACCTAATCCGCATCTGGATAAAGTATATGAAGGAATAGAACTGGCTAAAAAGGAGAAGATTGATTTTATACTGGCAGTCGGCGGCGGTTCCGTGATCGATTCGTCGAAAGCCATTGCATACGGACTTGCCGAGCCGGACCAGGATGTGTGGGATTTATATGAACATACAAGAACAGCGAAAGATTGTTTCCCGGTTGCCGCGGTATTGACGATAGCGGCGGCGGGAAGTGAGATGAGCAACAGTTCTGTTATTACCAATACGGAAAGCAACAAGAAACGCGGGTATAACAGCGATCTGTGCAGACCGAAATTTGCAATTATGAATCCGGAATGGACGCTTTCACTTCCCGATTACCAGACGGCGAGCGGATGTGTGGATATTATGATGCATACAATGGAGCGCTATTTTACGCAGGGCGGCAATATGGAAATAACGGACGGCATTGCGGAAGCATTATTGAGAACAGTAATGAATAATGCCAGAATTTTACATGACGATCCGAAAAATTATGAGGCGAGGGCGGAAGTGATGTGGGCAAGTTCGTTAGCCCACAACGGACTGACAGGGTGCGGAGCAAACGGCAGCGATTTCGCTTCCCATATGCTGGAACATGAGATGGGAGGGATGTTTGATGTGACGCACGGGGCCGGACTTGCGGCAGTATGGCCAAGCTGGGCGAGATATGTTTATAAGGAAGATATGGATCGGTTTGTAAAATTTGCAAAACAGGTGATGGGAGTCGATGCGGATGTTCCGGACGAAGAAGCCGTGCTGGAAGGAATCCGGAGAATGGAGGAGTTTTATCACGCTATCGGGATGCCGGTCAATATGAGTGAGCTGGGAATTCATCCGACTAAGGAACAGATCGATGAGATGGCGGAACGCTGCGCAAAAGCAACAGGAGGATGCAAAGGGACTGCAAAAATCTTGTATAAAGAAGATATGGTAAATATTTATAAGATGGCATTGTAATAATTATTGCTTATTACAGTTAGATTATATCAGATGGTTTTTTGCGGACGTATCATGTCCGGTTCAGGATTGAAAATTTATGTGACAAAACAGGAAAGGGATAACTCAGAATAATGGGTTGTCCTTTTTTGGCTCTTTTGTAAACGTTTATTGCATGAATGTAAACGGACGTTGCTTTACCTTTTTTTCTGTAACAGGATATAATGAAGGCACAGAAGCAGATGGACAGATGCCGTATCGCTTTATTCTCGCGGGCAGCAGGGTTTTTGCTCACAAATGCCGGTATTGGGACAGACGTAAATTCAGGCTGTGCAAAAAGCAGTGGGAGATGGAGTATCTGCGGAACTTTGATAAGTGAGGAGAAAGAACATGGAAGTAGGAAAGAAGATTTATCAGTTAAGGAAACTGTCCGGTATGACACAGGAACAGCTGGCAGAAAAGTTGAATATTTCACGGCAGACTTTGTCGAAATGGGAAAATGGAACGAGTATGCCGGATGTGGAGAGCGTAGTCGGGCTTTCCATGTTGTTCCAGACATCATTGGATGAGTTATTGCTGGAGGGGAATGATCATGCGGGAGAAAAGAAAACGCAGATCACATTGGAGGATATGATGAGGATCAACGCCCGCAACAGGAAAATGAACCTGCTGCTTAGTAGCGGGCTGCTGTTTCTGGCAATCGGTATTATTGTAGCGGCTTTTGAAAGGATGCTGGAGATTACGATGTGGAGCCTGGGTTATACATTGTACAGATATATGGCGGTAGGGCAGTATGAACCGCTGTATGTGGATTATTCCATGATGTTTATACCGGCTGTTCTGGCAGGAATCGTGGGAGTTGTTTTGTGTCTGTGCTATTTTATGAAAAACAGGGAGAAGGGATCTGCGGGAAGGGAGCAGATGAAAGTAAAAATGGAAAAGGAAATGGAACAACAAATAGATAAGCGGGTGGAACAGCAGACAAAAAAGCGGGTGAAAAAGCGGTACATAATCGGCCCGGGTGCACTGATGCTTGCCGCAGGCGTATTGCTTCTGGTTAATTCTGGAAAAGGAGAAGACAGAAATAACAGCAGTTTATATGGAGATATCATTGCCGGATTGGGAGATGAGGAGCAGTTTTCCCTGGCAGATATCGGAGAAAAAAATGTTGTTCTTTTTACAACGGATATGACTTATGATGACGGAAACGGACATAACGCCGCAGTTTATTGTGAGGCGTATTATTCTTCTGACGGGAAATTGTATGAACTGGGGAGAATAGAGAGCATGGGGACCGCCTATCCTGTCAGCTGCGGAGAGAGATGCATTTATACGGCATCGGAGCACAGCCTTGAGATTTATAAATTTGACAGGAAAGGCAAAAGATGGGTTGCCTCGCGGTATGAGGAAGTCTTTGATGAGGAGGGGAACGCTTCCTATCGGTATACGGAGGACGGGGCGGTTAAGGACGTTTCAGAAACGGATTATCAGAGGGCGATAGATGAGTATGGGGAAAGTATCGTAGTAAATTTCGGATATGGAGCCAGTGACAATCCGAATTTAAACGGGTAAGAAAAAAGGGGCTTTCAATATATGCGGTTTCTCTTTATAATGATATTATATATAGAACATTTTGAAAGCTGTTGGAATATATGCCTGTATGGGTAGGAGGCAGAGACCATGCGATATATCTTAACAATACTCACGATTTTTACCGGTGAATTTTTCTGGAAAGGCCATGTGGAAAAAGAGATTCCGGAAAACAGCAGTAAAAAAGCGCTGCATAACATGATCATACTGACAAAATACCATAACCGGGGAGCGGCATTGAATACCGGTGAGAAAAAGCCGGAAATCGTAAAATGGATATCCGTGGCGCTTACACTTATGGCAACGGTGATTTTTGTGTGCAGTTTCGGTCTGGCGGGAAAAAGTATGATGAAGTTCGGGCTCTCTCTTCTTCTGGGCGGCGCTTTCAGCAATACATATGACAGACTGAAAAGAGGTTATGTGGTGGATTATTTCCGGGTGAATGTTCCGGTGAAAAGAATCCGGAAGCTGATCTTTAATATATCCGATTTTTGTATTATGATCGGTGCACTGCTCATCGTGCTGGAGGAGGCGGAACTTTTTAATAACTGAGTGGGTATTGAAAGAGAAAAGGGGAGTACATTTCAAAATCATGTACTTCTGAATCTGCAATGCATTAAGAAGAAATAAACCGGGCACAAAGCTGTCTTTGTAAATGTAATAACAGCTTTGTACCTGGTTTTTGCACTGTTTATGGCCCGAACGGTTTTTCAGGCTGTGATTACCGTACCTGCCTTGCCGCGGATGGCGTCCTTTACCTGATCCATAGACGTAATGATCACTTTTCCTGCCGGATTGCTCTCCAGATAGGAAATGGCAGCTTCGATCTTTGGCAGCATTGTAGTCTCCTCAAACTGACCGTCTCTGATATAGGCTTTTGCCTGTTCAGTGTCCATCTGAGGAACGGGAGCCTGTCTGCCGGTGTGGAAATCCGTATATACGGAAGGTACGCCGGTCAGGATCAGCAATACATCTGCATGAAGTTCCGAAGCCAGTTTACCGGCGATGACATCTTTTTCAATGACGGCGGAAGCGCCTTTTAGATTGTGGTTCTGCTGGATAACCGGGATACCGCCGCCGCCGCAGGCGATCACGACCTGGTCGGCATCGGCAAGAGTCCTGATCGCATCGATCTCCACAATATCAATAGGCTTCGGAGCGGCAACCACACGCAAAAAGCCTTTGCCCGGCTCTTCGGCCACATAGTTTCCTTTTTTGATCTCAATATCCGCGTCATCCCGGGACATATAGCGCCCGATTTTTTTGGTGGGAGCGTAGAATGCCTCATCGTAGGGGTCCACCGTTACCTGTGTCAGGATGGTACTGACAGGTTTGGAGATTCCTCTGCCGAGGAGCTCCGAGCGCAGAGCATTCTGGATATCATAGCCGACATATCCCTGGCTCATGGCGGAACAGACACTCATCGGCGCGGGCGTATAATCGATATAAACCCGGCGCAGTTCGGTCATGGCTTTATGGATCATGCTGACCTGCGGGCCGTTGCTGTGGGTGATTGTAAGCTGGCAGTCGGCTTCTACCAGATCTGCCAGTGCTTTTGCCGTGACTTTTACAGCGTCAAGCTGTTCCAGTGTAGTATAACCCAGCGCCTTGTGGCCGAGGGAAACAACAACTTTTTTCTTACTCATAAATATACCTCATCGTGATTAACATAAAGGCGCCCTGTGGAGCACGCCGACTGCTGCCCGGCATAATATCAGTCCGGGAAATGAACTGATCGTTGCCCGGATAAGGCTAAGTATAGCAGAATCAAAGTATTTTGTATAGTATTCGATGCATTCATTGACAAACTTTTTTGAAACATGTATTGTTATAAGGATGAAATTTAAATGGCGGATATGGCGGGAAGGATACAGAGGATATGGATCTCCCTGCCGGAATGCCCGGGCTGCTGCAGGCGGCGGAATGGGAGGAAGAATGTACGAAGAAACGATGATTTCAGTGAAGGACGTGAGCAAAAGCTTCGAGACAAAAGAAGCCGTGGTAAATGCGCTGGATCATGTCAATCTGGAAATACATAAAGGTGAGATATACGGTATTATCGGTATGAGCGGTGCCGGAAAAAGTACGTTGGTGCGGTGCCTGAATTTTCTGGAGCGGCCTACGACCGGTACGGTTTGTATTGAGGAACACGATCTGTCCATGATGAGCGAGGAAGAGCTTCGGAAACTCCGGACGAAGATCGCCATGATCTTTCAGCATTTCAATCTGCTGATGCAGCGGACGGTGCTGGATAATATCTGCTTTCCTCTGGAGATAGTGGGGATGCCTAAAAAGAAGGCGAGGGAAAAGGCGGCGGAGCTTTTGAAGATCGTGGATCTGGAAGAAAAGGCGAAGGCTTATCCGTCACAGCTTTCCGGCGGACAAAAGCAGCGTGTGGCGATTGCAAGGGCGCTGGCAATGGACCCGAAGATTTTGCTTTGTGATGAGGCGACCAGCGCACTGGACCCGACTACGACAAAGTCCATTCTGGCGTTATTGAAAGATATCAACCAAAGATTCGGGATCACGATAGTCATCATCACCCATGAGATGGCGGTGGTACAGGAGGTCTGTACCCATGTGGCGATCATCGATCAGGGTACTCTGGCGGAAACCGGGACGGTGGAAGAGGTCTTTTCCCATCCGAAGACAAAGGCGGGCAAAAAGCTGATCTATCAGAGCAGTAATAAGGACTACAGCTTGATGCACGGAAAGAAATGTATCCGTATCGTCTTTTCGGAAAATTCTTCTTTTGAACCGGTGATCGGCAATATGGTACTGGAGTGCAAGGCGCCGGTCAATATCCTGCTGGCGGATACCAAGGATATCGGCGGCATTGCCCACGGGCAGATGATCCTGCAGCTGCCGGAGGAAGAAATGATCGCAAACCGTATGATCGAATATCTGCGGGAGAGAAAACTGGGAGTGGAGGTGCTGGAAGACTATGTTTGATCATCAGACGATTTCCATGCTGGCAAAGGAAACATGGACTACTATTTATATGACACTTACGTCGACCACACTGGCGTATGCCCTCGGCCTGCCGATGGGGATTGCGCTGGTACTGACGGCGGCAGACGGCTTGAAACCCAATGTTGTGATTTACAAAATACTGGACTTTATCGTGAATATCGTGAGAAGCGTGCCTTTTATCATACTTCTTATCATGCTGATGCCCTTTACAAAGCTGATCGTCGGGAAGAGTTACGGCCCGGCGGCAACGGTCGTGCCGCTGACGATCGCGGCGGCGCCCTTTATCGCACGGCTCGTGGAATCTTCTCTGCTGGAGGTGGATAAGGGGGTGATCGAGGCAGCCCAGAGCATGGGAGCAAGCACCTGGCACATTGTGTGGAAGGTACTTCTGGCGGAGGCGAGAGTATCTCTGATCGTGGGCGGAACGATCGCCCTTGCGACGATACTGGGGTATTCCGCGATGTCCGGCGCGGTAGGCGGAGGCGGCCTCGGAGATGTGGCGATCCGTTACGGTTATCACCGCTATCAGGTGGATATTATGATGGTCACGGTGGTACTGCTTGTTGCACTGGTACAGGTTATGCAGTATATCGGAACGAAGATTTCCAGAAAGATGGATAAGAGGAACAGATAAACGCAGGTTTTACACCTGCACAGATAAGCACAAATAAAACGCCCCGGCTCACTCGCCAGAGCGTTTTATTTGCTTTTAAAACAAGGGGGAGATATGAAAAGTGTAATAGATGCAGGAACCGTTCCGAAATCTTCATTTATGAAGGTGGGGTAATCGGTAGGTTTGTGTCCTGCTCTATGTTTATTATAATAAATGGAAAATGTGTCAAAAGTGTGGCAGGAATCTAAAAGAAAAATTTCTTTTATTAAGAAAATATAAAGGAAAAGAAAAGAATCTTAAAATACTACCTTTTTTGAGGTAAATTTTCCTCTGGACATGTTTTAAGGTTGAACGTATACTGATATTATATTCGGAAACAACGGGAATATGCATTGGCGTTTACGCCGGATGGCAGTGTAGCTCAGGGCAGTAGCTGTGTGAAGCGGAAAACGATATAACCTGAGACCGTAGTCGTGCAGAAACGAAAAACGGCATGATCCGGAACGGGGGGGCATGCGGAAACAGAGAACAGCTACCGCCCGGGACAATGGTTATGCAGAACCGGAATAGGAATTTCATATGGGAAAGACGACAACAATATGTTTTTGTAACAATAAGGGCGGAAGCGGGAAGAGCACATCCTGCTCCAATATAGGATATGCCATGGCGCTTTTGGGATATAAGGTATTGCTGATAGACGGAGATATGCAGCTTAATCTGTCACTCTCATTTTTTGAAGAGGAAAAAGTGCTGGAGATGGCGAAGGGGGAGAAGAACCTGTATACAGCGATGAAAAACCAGCAGGATCTGCAGGATTTTATCGTGCCGACAGGGTATGAAAATCTGGATATCATCCCTTCCTCCACGCTGATGAGTTCCATTGAGTATGAGCTGTTTGCGAAGTGGCAGAGAGAGTTTATTCTGAAGAAAGCGTTAAAGAGCATCAAGGCATCTGAAGGTTATGATTTTATCCTGATCGATGCGCCGCCTACGCTGGGCGGCTGGGTGATGAACATACTCTGTGCCTCGGATAAGATGATCATTCCGGTGGAGGCGAGCCCCTGGGGGTTGTTCGGGCTGGCAAATATGTTTGAGTTTTTAAACGGGGCGGAAGAGATCGCGCCGGATCTGAAACTTCTGGGAGTTGCGATCACCAAGGTGGATGAGCGGAAAAATTATTTCCGGCAGACACTGGAAACACTGCAGGAAGTGGAGGATGTGAAAGTTTTTGACAATTATATTCATGTGGACAGTTCGATCGAATGGGCGCAGGATGATTCCAGTCCCGTTCTTGTGTATAAAAAAAGCAGCAGAAGCGCAAAAGAATATTATGAGTTAGCAAAGGAGGTTATTCAGTTATGCCGGTAGGAAAGGGAAGTATCCAGAGAGCAGCAAAGGCGAAAGCTGCAGCAGAGAAAAAGGAAGAGGTAGTAGAAATGGCAGTGGAAACGAAAGCGGTAAAAGAGGATATGGAAAAGAAGGAAGAAGCAAAAACAGATATGGAAAAGAAGGAGGCTGCAAAGGCGGCTTCGGAGAAGAAGGAAGCGGTGAAAGTACCGGAAAAGAAAAAGGCGGCAGCGCCGGCGAAGAAAGAGACTGCAAAAGCGGCGCCTAAGAAAAAGGCGGTTTCCGGAAAGAAAGCGGCTTCTAACGCAGCGGAGAAGAAAGAGGAGACCGTTATAGCGGCTTCTGTCATCTCGTCGGACGATATCCATGAAAAGAAGTTTGAGGCGGTAAGCCGTATATACTGTGAACTGCCGACCTATCTTTTGTAATTATGAAAAAAATCGTATTTTTTGATGCGGACGGAACGATACTGGATATCAAAAAGGGTGTTCCGGAAAGTGCGAAGGAAGCTGTGAGAAGGCTTGTGGAAAACGGCCATGATGCCTTTCTCTGTACAGGCAGGGCTTTTTCTTTTGTGCCGGATGAAGTGAAGAATATGGCATTTACCGGTATGATTGCCAATTGCGGCGCTTATATAGAATACCGGAAGAAGGTGCTTCTGGATAAGGAGATGACGCCTGAGGAGGCACGGCTCTCGGTCAAGATACTCCGGAACTGCGGTATGATCCCGGTAATGGAGGGGACGCATTTCATGTATTATGATAAGGAGGAGTACACGAAAGACGTGGACTGGTTTGCGGAACTGATCACAAAACAGCTCGGAGAGAGATGGAAACCCATCAAGGGTAACGAGAATGCCATGCATATCGCAAAGATCAGCGCAAAGACCCGTCCGGGCTGTGCGGAGCAGAGGGCTTATGAGGAACTTTCGCCTTATTATGATTATGTGAAACATGAAGAGGGTATG
>Ga0137308_102715_pt1 | contig 10864 bp, 9 predicted proteins | sample Inofrocosms_June_FD_97181 | JGI IMG/M metagenome (GOLD analysis project Ga0137308, IMG submission 97181) | Mouse cecal microbial communities from Vienna, Austria - N-Acetylneuraminic and N-Acetylglucosamine D2O microcosms_June | ecosystem: Host-associated > Mammals > Digestive system > Large...
GAAGGACAGAAATTAGGCGGAAAGCTTGTCGCGTTTCTTCATTATCCGCCCATATTCGGAAGCGAAAAAAATTATTATATGTTAGACGTGATGAAAAAGTACGGCATCAGCCGCTGCTATTACGGACACGTGCACGGAGCGGCCGTTAAAAAGGCTTTTAACGGCGAATATGACGGAATTGATTTCAGGATAACCTCTTGTGACTGCGTCGGATTTACGCCCATATTGGTGGAGTGACAGATTATCGTATTTAATACTAACTCACGATCAAAGTATAGACAAATTTTGTTGTCGATCGGGAATTATAGCAATCCAACAAAAAAATAAATACGAGCGAAGCGACTAAATGTCCTTTCCGCTTCCCTTTCGGACTCCGAAAGGGAAGTAGGGGAGTCCAAAGGACGGGGGCAACGTCCCCAAGGCTTGTGTTTTTTTGCACTGTTTTTAATTTTGTTTAAACTATTTTTGGATTGCTATATTATAAGCTGCGTTAGCCGCGCTTTATACTAATAATACGGTTAATCAAAGATTAGCAATAATTTCGGCGTTTATCGGTTAACAGTATAAGTAATAATTTTTTTACCGCAAAAAAACAAATTCTGTGAAATTTTTAAAAAAATTTTGAAAAATCACTGGAAATATTTGCAAAAATATGGTATAATACTAAAGACTGCAAAAACGGAGGAAAATTAAATGGAAATTATTTCTAACAACAAGACCGCCGCAAATACTGCGGAGGTGGAATTCAAAAACAGCGTCGATGAATTTGAAGCCGCTGTTGAAAAAGCATTCCTGAAAAAAAGAAAGAACATAATCGTTCCCGGATTCAGAAAAGGCAAAGCCACCCGTAAGATGATCGAGACTCATTACGGCGAAGGCGTATTTTATGACGACGCCGTCAACGCTCTGTACAGAGAAAATATCGACAGTGTTATAAAGGAAGCGGGACTTGACGTTGTTGATATGCCCAATATCGAAGTGTCCTCCGTAAGCAAGGAGGACGGCGTAGTATTCAAGGCAGTGTTCACTACTAAGCCCGAAGTGAATATTTCCGACTATAAGGGAATAAAGGCCACTAAAATTGTTAAAAACATTACCGATGAAGACGTGGACAAGCAGCTTGCTTCAATGCAGGACAGAAACGCCCGTATAATAGACATTGACGACCGTCCCGCGCAGAACGGCGACACGGTTGTATTCGATTTTGAGGGATTTGTGGATGATGTTCCCTTTGAAGGCGGGAAGGCTGATAATTATAGCCTTGTTTTAGGCAGCGGACAATTTATCCCCGGCTTTGAGGAACAGATCGCGGGAAAGAGCATTGACGAATCCTTTGAGGTAAACGTTACCTTCCCCGAAGATTACAGCGCGGATGAGCTTAAAGGCAAGGCTGCGGTATTCAAATGCCTTATCCATGAAATCAAAGGCAAGGAGTTAGCCCCACTCGACGACGAATTTGCCAAGGACGTAAGCGAATTTGACACTTTGGACGAGCTTAAAGCCGACATCAAGAAAAAGCTCACCGAACAGGCCGAAGCCGCTGCGGATAACGAAGTGGAAAATTCGCTCAACAACTCCATTATAGATAAGCTTGAGGGCGAAATCCCCGAAGTAATGTACGAAAACCGTATTACCGAAATGGTGCGCGACTGGGAATTCAGAAACAGATATCAAGGTATTACCGTTAAGGATTACCTTAAGTATACCGGCGCAACAATGGAGCAGTTCAGGGACAATTTCAGAGAAGCTGCCACCAAGCAGATCAAGCTGAGACTGGCTTTAGAAAAAATCGCTCAGTATGAAAATATAGAGGCTGCCGAAGAGGAAATCGCTAAGCACTACGCCGATCTCGCCGAAGAGCATAAGATGGAGGTCGAAAAGGTAAAGAATATAATTTCCGTCGAGGCTTTAAGCGAAGATATCAAGGTTGAAAAGGCGTTTAATTTTGTAAAGGACAACGCCGAGATAGCTTCTTAAGCTTTTTTGATTAACATTAAACAGGTTTACCGCATAATGCGCTTTTGCAGTTATGCGGTTTGCTGTTAAACAAGAAAATGAAAAAAACAGTAAAAAATGCTGAAATGTGCAGAATAATATTTGGAAAGGACAACAAAATGGACGATAAAACCTATATGAGTCTGGTACCTACCGTAATTGAACAGACAGGACGCGGCGAAAGAGCCTATGATATTTATTCGAGACTTCTCAATGACCGTATAGTTATGCTTCACGAGGAAGTAAACGCCACCACCGCCAGCCTTGTTGTGGCTCAGCTCCTGTTTCTTGAGGGACAGGACGCCGACAAGGATATTCAGCTTTATATCAACAGCCCCGGCGGTTCCATCACCGACGGTATGGCAATCTATGATACCATGCAGTATATTAAGTGCGATGTTTCAACCATCTGTATGGGTATGGCCGCCTCCATGGGTGCTTTTCTGCTTGCCGCGGGAACCAAGGGGAAGAGAATCTGCCTTCCCAACGCCGAAGTAATGATTCATCAGCCTTCCGGCGGAACCGGACGCGCTCAGGCTTCCGATATAGATATTGTCGCCAAGCACATTATCTATGTTAAAGACAAGATGAACAGAATGCTGTCCGAAATGACCGGTCAGCCTTATGAGAGAATAGTGGCAGATACCGACAGAGACAATTATATGACCGCCCAACAGGCTTTGGAATACGGCATAGTGGACAAAATATTTGAAAAACGTTAAACCGTATCCTTTCTAAAAAATTATTTGTTAAAAAACAAAAAAGCACTTTTAAACGACACTAAAAAAATTTCGGAAAGGCAAGATCGGCTTTATGTTAAAATGTAATTTCTGCGGTAAAACAGAAGACTATGTTTCAAGAATGATGATAGGCAAAAACGGCGTTATATGCAACGAATGTGTTTTGGCTTCCTACAATATGCTGCTGGAGGAGGGAGAAATACCGAGAACCGACAGGCCCAAGTCCCGACCCGTCGTCGGCTCCCTTAAAAAGGATAAGCTTCATAAGCCCGCCGAAATAAAAGCTATCCTTGACGAATATATCATAGGACAGGAAGAAGCGAAAAAGGTGTTGTCCGTAGCGGTTTACAACCACTATAAAAGAGTTCTCGCCAATGAAAGCGCCGGAGAAGATGACAACAATATAGAGCTTCAGAAAAGCAACGTTCTTCTTTTGGGTCCCACCGGTGTGGGAAAAACCATGTTGGCTCAGACTCTGGCGGAAATACTGAACGTTCCCTTTGCCATAGCCGACGCGACTACGCTGACTCAGGCGGGTTACGTGGGAGAGGACGTTGAAAACGTTCTTTTAAGACTGATACAGGCGGCGGATTTTGATATCGAAGCGGCGGAAAGGGGAATCGTCTATATTGATGAGATTGACAAGATTTCCCGCCGTTCCGAAAATACTTCCATCACCAGAGACGTAAGCGGCGAGGGAGTGCAGCAGGCGCTTCTGAAAATAATCGAAGGCACAGTTTCAAACGTTCCCCCTCAGGGAGGAAGAAAACACCCCAATCAGGAGTTTATCCAGATAAATACCGAAAATATACTCTTTATCTGCGGCGGTGCCTTTGAGGGAATAGAAAAAACGATAATTTCCCGTATTCATTCTTCTGCTTTGGGATTCGGAGCGGAGGTAAGAAGCCAGAAGGAGCACAGTCTTACCGAGGCTTTTCACGAGGTTGCTCCGGAGGATCTTGTGAAATACGGAATTATTCCCGAATTGGTGGGCAGACTTCCTATTGTGACGGTACTGGACGAACTGGACGAGGAAGCGCTGATAAAAATTCTCGTCGAGCCTAAGAACGCATTGGTAAAACAGTACACTTATCTTTTCGGCTTGGACGGAATAGAGCTTTCAATTCAGACCGACGCACTCAGGGAAATTGCAAAAAAAGCGGTGGAACGCAAAACCGGAGCCAGAGGACTGCGTACCATTATGGAGGAAATCCTTTCCGAAACAATGTTTGACGCTCCTTCCGACCCCACTTTAAGCAAAATAACAGTTACCGCCGAGAACGTAAGGGAAAATACCCAGCCGGAAAGAGTTCACGGCGAGAAAAAAAGCATAGGGAGCAATAAAAAAGTCGGCCGCAAAAATGCGGGCTGATTTAACAGCCAATCTCATTTTAAAATGACATAATGCTCACAGTTTTAAAGTGATTCAAGCGCAGTTCTGAATTGATGAGCAATCCGACGTCGGATAATATAACCGCGAAACAAATGCGGCAATACTTTCCGCAAAAAAATAAAAAAAGTAATTTTTCAAAACCTATTTACAAAAACCTTGTATCATGGTATAATGTACTTGATGTGTTTACAGTGAAAAAATCCCTTTCTTGGCATTGAGGAATTTGCCCATTGGGGAAGCACCTTATCCCTTTGCTATGAACGGGAAAATAAAATTTTAAGAGGTGTAATTATGTTACTGAAAGAAGAAAAAACCGAGATTATCGAAAAAAACCGTACTCACGAAAACGATACGGGTTCCCCTGAGGTACAGATCGCCATTCTCACCAAAAGAATTTCCGATCTTACCGAGCACCTGAAAAATCATAAGAAGGATCATCATTCAAGACGCGGTCTCCACAAAATGGTAGGTCACAGGCGCAACTTGCTCAACTATCTTCAGAAAAAGGATATTGAGCGTTACCGTGCCATCGTTGCGAAGCTTGGTATTCGTAAGTAATAATCTTTGGCATTTTGACAGACAAATAATGCCGTCGGTCAAAGATTGGTGCTTTATACCAATCCCTTTTTAAGCTATGGATTTTATCCGTAGTTTAAAAAGGATTGCACCCAAAACACTAATCCAACAGTTTTAAAAGGGATTGGTATTAGGTGCAATCTTTAATTAAGAACCTCTTCACATGGGGATTGATTAAAGATTGATATAAAAGACAAGTACCTAAAGGACGGAACGCTTTGTCGTTCTGTCCTTTTGTGCCTGTTGTGGACAGAATTGTTAAAAAAATAAGGGGAAGCGGAAATTTAGCATTAAATTGAGCTTTTTGATATGGAAAAGCTGAATTTATTGCTAAATCGTTTCCTCAAAAAAGGAAAGGCAAGGTAAAAAGAATGTTTGAAAATTACAAGGTGTTTAAAACTACCTTTGCGGGCCGAGAGCTTTCCGTTGAAACGGGAAAGACCTGCGGGCTTGCCAACGGCTCCTGTTGGGTGCACTACGGAGACACCGTGGTAATGGTAAACGTTACCGCCAGCGAGAAGCCACGCGACGGAGTGGACTTCTTCCCTCTGTCCGTTGACTATGAGGAGAAGCTGTACGCCGTGGGAAAAATCCCCGGCAGCTTCCTTAAAAGGGAAGGAAGACCCAGCGAAAAGGCCATTCTTACCTCAAGGGTTGTGGATCGTCCCATGCGCCCGCTGTTCCCTAAGGACATGAGAAACGACGTATCAATCGTTATGACCGTACTTGCCGTCGATCCCGATACCCAGCCCGAAATTATTGCCATGATAGGCGCTTCTATCGCCGTTTCCATCTCCGATATTCCGTGGAATGGTCCGATAGGAGGGATTTCCGTGAGCCTTGTGGACGGCGAAATCGTGCTTATGCCTGATGCGGAGCAGAGAGCAAAGTCTGACTTACAGCTTACTGTTGCTTCCAGCGAGAAAAAGGTGGTAATGATAGAAGCGGGAGCCAACGAGGTTGACGACGACACCATGTTTAATGCCATTATGAAGGGGCATGAGGAAATTGTCTCCTCGATTATACCCTTTGTAAATAAAATAAGAGAAGAAATAGGAAAGCCTAAATTCACCTTTGAATCCATGGATGTTGATCACGACTTGTTCGAGGATATTCAGGGCAAGTACACCGAAAAGGTAAAGTACGCACTGGATACCGACGACAAGAATATACGTGAAGCGAGACTTCAGCCCATAAAGGACGAAATTCACGCCGAGTACGATGAAAAATATTCCGAACAAATTCCCATGATCGACGAATGTATCTATAAGCTTCAGAAGTTCATCGTCCGCCGCTGGCTCCTTGACGAGCAGAAGCGCGTTGACGGCCGCGGAATGGATCAGATGAGACCTTTGGCGGCAGAGGTGGGACTCCTTCCCCGCGTTCACGGCTCCGGTCTTTTCACAAGAGGTCAGACTCAGGTGCTTACCGTTACAACGTTAGGTCCCGTAAGCGATGCCCAGAAACTGGACGGTCTTGACGAGGAAGAAGAAAAGCGCTATATGCACCACTACAATTTCCCATCCTACTCCGTAGGCGAAACTAAGCCCAGCAGAGGACCGGGAAGGCGTGAAATAGGACACGGCGCACTTGCTCAGAGAGCGTTGGAGCCTGTTATTCCATCCGTTGAGGAATTTCCCTACGCTATCCGGCTTGTTTCCGAGGTTCTGTCCTCCAACGGTTCTACCTCGCAGGCTTCCATATGCGGCTCCACTCTGTCCCTTATGGACGCGGGTGTTCCCATAAAATCCCCCGTAGCGGGCATTTCCTGTGGTCTTATCACCGAGGGCGAACGCTGGATGACTATGGTGGACATTCAGGGGCTTGAGGACTTTTTCGGAGATATGGACTTTAAAGTAGGCGGCACTCATAAGGGCATCACCGCTATTCAGATGGATCTTAAAATAGACGGGCTTACTCCCGAAATAATAAAGGACGCTTTCGCTAAGACCCATAAGGCGCGCGACTATATCCTTGACGAAGTAATGCTTAAGGCTATTCCCGCACCTCGTTCCACCGTAAACCAATGGGCGCCCAAGATGATCAATATGAAGGTTCCAGTTGACAAGATACGCGAGGTTATCGGCACCGGCGGAAAGGTTATACAGAAGCTCTGCGCCGATTACGAGGTAAAGATAGACATCGACGAAGAGGGCAACGTATTTATCTGCGGCAGCGACGAAAAGAAGTCCAGAGACTGCGTTGAAATGATAAAAGCTATCACTCTCGTTCCCGAAATCGGTTCTATTTATAAAGGAAAGGTAGTTAGGGTTACCGGTTTCGGCGCGTTCGTTGAGTTCGCTCCGGGAAAAGAAGGAATGGTACACATTTCCGAGCTGGAAAACAGACGTGTTGAAAAGGTAGAGGACGTTTGCAACGTGGGCGACGAGATAATTGTCAAGATAATCAAAATCGACCAGCAGGGCAAGATCGGACTTTCCAGAAAAGAAGCGCTTGCAGATATCGAGGCTAAAAGAAAAAGCAAAGCGGCGCAATAATTAAATAGTAAAAAGGGACTGTAAAAAAACACATCCTAAAAAAGAACCGCAATTCATCCAAAAAGGATTGAATTGCAGTTCTTTTTTGTAATGTAATTTTGGTTGAAATGAAAAATCAACCGCAAAACAATTTTACATCATATCAGCTGAAATCACCGGTAGATTTGGATAGAATTATCGAAATTTCTGATCCGGTATATACATTTTGTGAAGTGATGATCATATAGACCTGAACAAATATCTTGTGATACTCGGTTTCGGGTGTCTCGGATTTAGGCGGGTGTTTTTTTACATCCCCTTATCTTGTCAAAAAGCTTAAGTTAGAGTATATTTTTGACAGGCTGAGAGAGAAACGTTATGCCGAGCCATTCTACAAGTCCTTTTCCTCCCATAAGGTGCTTTCCTTTGATAAGTGAATTAAAGAGCAAATGCCGTATACTAATCTTTGATTAAGGTATAGACAAATAATACGGATGATCAAAGATTAGCGTTTAGGGTGCAATCTTTAATCAAGTCTACAACTTGATTAAAGATTGGTACTACATGTAAATAAAAATATAAAATTTTTTGTAAAATTTTTTCAAAAAGCTTGACAAGAGCTTTTTAAAAGTGTATAATATATTATTGTAAAAAGAAAATTGATTTTTATGCGCCAATAGCTCAGCTGGATAGAGTGACTGGCTACGAACCAGTAGGTCGGGGGTTCGAATCCCTCTTGGCGTGCCAAAGTATCCCAAATCCGAACACACCGTATCTCATATTTGTAAACGGTATATTCGGAATAGTGATAATAAGGTAAAAAAAGGCTGCCATTATCGGGCAGCCTTTTTACTTAAAACAATTCCTGTTATTTTACAACAAGTTAGGATATAATATAACAAAATATAGATTTTTATTACAATATTTGCTATACTCTAACCAAAGGAGCAAAAGCAATGATAAAGATTTTACTGTCCAGGAAGCTGGGCGAGCTTCGCTGGACACAAGCCGACCTTGCGCGTGCAACGGGGATAAGACCCAATACTATCAGCGAATTGTATAACGACATGGCTGCAAGGGTAAGCCTTGAACATCTTGACTTAATATGTGAGGCCTTGGATTGTGATCTTTCCGAAATAATTGTAAGAGAGCCGTCACCGTTACCCACTGTTAAATCAAGAACAGGTCACAATAAAAGAAGTGATACAGAAAAAAAGACCGGAGTCTAATCCTCGGTCTTTTTTTCGTCCTGAAATTCAATAATATCTCCCGGCTGACATTGAAGCATTCTGCATACGGAATCAATGCTTTCTATTCCGATCATTCGGTTTTCTCTCAGCTTTTGGATCGTTGCTTCTCCCAACAGCTTTTCTCTTCTCATTTTATATGAAGAATAGCCGGCTTCCTTTAATTTGTCCAATATATTGATTTTATAAACAAGCATGGTGTGTCCTCCTTCCTGTATTAAGTATTATACACTATTTTATGCACAAGGACAAGTGTCTATTTGTACCAATTAGCACACAACAATTTGTGTATTTTGTCAATTGTCGATGCACATTAAAAGGTGCATAATATGTATTGTAAGGTAAACTTAACGAGAGGTAAGGAGAAATAAAATGGCTGTTACAATCCAAAATCAGAATTTCGGCGTTGAGATCGAATTAACGGGAATAACCCGTGAAACAGCGGCAAAGACTATTGCCGACTATTACGGAACCCGCTCTTTATATGCCGGAGGGTCATACCATACGTATACAGCGGCTGACAATAAGGGCAGAATATGGAAAGCTATGAGCGATTCAAGTATACACCCTACACGTATGGAAAACGAAAGGCGATTGCCGGCTCCAAACGATTATTGCTGTGAAATCGTAACGCCAATACTTCAATACAATGATATAGAGGACTTGCAGAAAATTGTCCGCAAGCTTGTGGAAAAAGGAGCCGTTGCCAATTCATCATGCGGGATCCATGTACATATTGATGGTGCAAGCCATACGCCCCAGAGTCTTACACGCCTCCTTAACTTTGCAATCGGCAGACAGGATTTATTTTATGAAGCCTTGGAGATAAATAACAACCGCATATTTCAGTATTGCAGGAAAATGTCTTTGGATTTACTCAAAGCCATGAAAAAAGATAACGAAAAAACAGTGCACAGCATGAAATCCATATGGTACAGTTCCGCCAATGACGATTACCGCGGAGGTATAGACCATACCCACTATAATTCTACCCGATACCACGGAATCAATCTTCACGCTTTCTTTACCAAAGGAACCGTTGAATTTCGTCTTTTTAACGGAACGACACATGCGGGAAAGATAAAGGCTTACATACAGTTTTGCTTGGCAATGAGCGCGTGGGCTGTAAACGCAAATGACAAGATGTATTATAAATCCTGCGGTACATACTCTCCGAAGCAGAAAGGCGCTCTTATGGAAAGGGTTTTGGTAAGGCGGCTCGGAATGGCGGGACCCGAGTTCAAAACCGCTCGGTATCACCTTACAAAAGCTTTTAAGAAAACAGCCGAAGAAATATCGGCATAAAGATTTTGCACTCAAGGACAAAAATAAAACGGCTCTGTTTCATTAACCGAAACAAAGCCGTTATTTAATATCAACAATTTATCCAATGTTTATCGCACCAACAAATTTTACCGTTATACAGAATTTCCGTCCAAGTATACCCGCCGTTTTTCACGGTTTTACCTGTAAGCTTCACTTCTGTCCCTTTGGGCAATTTAGTTATAATCTTTCCGCTTATATTCGCCGTTTCCCTCACATTAACAGGCGCATTTGTCTTGCCCGTTTTGTAAGCCGTACCGCCCGAAGCTGTGGCAGCGCTTGAAGAAACAGCACCGGAATAATCAATAAACGGACTTTTCCCATGCTTAGTCCAGCGCCTTGAATTATACCCGCTCTTTGTGCCTATATTGGCAACCGCCGTAATCTGCACCTTGTTATTCCAGCTTGCCGTAGCTTCAACCGCAAGGCCGTCCCCTATGTAAACCCCAATATGTCCCTGCATTCCCAGAAATTCCCCCGGAACTATTGAGGAAAAATCTGTGGACTGCCCCGAACAAAGGTTAAACATATCGTTGCAGTCCATATCTCTTACTCCGTTAGAACAATACCCGGTTCCGCCGTTCGGCTTGCTTGCATCACCTGTGAACCCCCAAAGGACACCTTTTATCAATCCCACGCAATCAAACCCGAAATAGTTTTTCCCTATAAGCGACCTGAGCTTTGTCTGTACCGGAGCTGTATAAATTTTCGGATAGCCGTTTTTATCGTCCGCCAAACGCTTGATATTATACTCGGTTATAGGAAAACCGAAGCTTCCCCAACAATAAACCGTGTTGTAATTCTGCGCAATGTTTTTTACCTTTGTCACAAAATCCTTCGCTTTATAAATCACTGCCATATTTTTACCCTTCCTTCCCAAAAGCCGCGTTCATATTCTTAACCGCACTCTCAATCATCAAATCAACGCTTTCCTCATCAATTTTCAAATTCTTCTCGGCAAGAAAATCAAGCACATACTTTTTCTTTTCATTGCCCTTTCCCGTCCCCAAATAAATCTGCTCCGCAGCAGTAACCGCAATCCTGACCCACGCTTCAATTTCCTCCCTCTGCGCCGCCGTAGTCTTAGACTTAACCCAAGGAATCACAAAAGCC
>Ga0137308_102716_pt1 | contig 10857 bp, 11 predicted proteins | sample Inofrocosms_June_FD_97181 | JGI IMG/M metagenome (GOLD analysis project Ga0137308, IMG submission 97181) | Mouse cecal microbial communities from Vienna, Austria - N-Acetylneuraminic and N-Acetylglucosamine D2O microcosms_June | ecosystem: Host-associated > Mammals > Digestive system > Large...
GTGTCACAGTATGAGGATGAATTTATCCGCATGGTGATGGATACGGATGTACGCCAGAGGAACAAGGAACTGACAAAACAGAAAAAGAGAATGTCGGAAATCCAAAGCCGCATGAAAGAGCTGGATAACCTTTTCCAACGTATCTATGAGGACAACATCAGCGGCAAACTGTCGGATGAACGGTTTATGAAACTGTCAAAGGGATATGACACAGAACAGGCCGACTTGCAGGAAGAAATGACAAGGCTACAGGAGCATATCCAGCAGGCAGAAAAACAGAGTGTCAATGTTGACCGTTTCCTCTCCATTGTGAAGAAGTACACCAACCTAACAGAGCTTACACCTGAAATACTGCATGAGTTTGTGGATAGGATAATTGTTCATGCCCCAGACAAAAGCAGCGGGCGGCGTTTACAGGAAATCGAGATTATCTACAATCACATCGGAACATTCGACCATTCAAAGGTCACTTTATGGAAAGGAAAAGCGGTATAGCACCCAAAATGCCATACCGCAAATCCTTACTTAAAAAACCATCCTTACGAAACCCTCACATTAAAGGATGTTTTGTTCTTTTGTGTCGATGGACTGGCTGGTTTTAAGGAAGCAATCAGCGCAGTCTATCCCCAGGCCCAGATCCACAGATGCGTAATCCATATGCTGTGCAACTCCTTTAAGTATGTCAACTACCGTGACCTGAAGAAATTTTCCAATGATTTCAAAGCAGTCTATAACGCCCCAAACGAAGCGGTGGCGTATTCTGAACTGGAGGGCTTAAAAAAGAAATGGGGAAAAAGTATCCATACGCAATCAGTAACTGGGAGAACAATTGGGAAGATGTGAGTTCCTTCTTTCAGTTTTCAGAGGAGATCCGAAAGATCATGTACACGACAAACATCATTGAGGGTCTGAACCGCCAGTACCGAAAAGTGACGAAAACGAAAGGTGTGTTTCCTAGTGACCAGTCCCTGGAGAAGATGCTGTATCTGGCCAGTGAGAACATCACAAAGAAATGGACCCAGAGATACCGTGGATGGGACCAGGTGCTGAACCAGCTGATCGTCCTATACGGAGAAAGGCTGACACAGTATTTATAAAAAGAAAAAGCCAGGGCGGCTCCAAGTGAAAAGGCAGCCGCCCCAGCCTTATTCCATCGGCATTGAGAGTATTGCCAGAAAAGCCCAGTTTTATTCCGGAGGCCGGGTGTGGGCAGAGCCCACAAAAAGCAGACTTTGAGATGTCTTTATTTTGGTACGAAAAAATCAAGTAACAATGTATAAAGAATCCCCCAGTGGTTATACTATAAATAGAAAGAACTTTCGACAGCAGGAAATTCATGGAATCGACAGCAAAAAACTACATATCGAACTCTTACCAGGGAAACCTAAATTTCTATAGACACAAAATTTCTTACACCCTCCTCCCAAAAATCAGGTATAATCGTCCCTCCTTTGTTATTCAGTTATTTTAATGGGTGTGGAAGATTCTGGATGTGCCATGGATGGAGAAGGCTGTCTGGAAACCGCTGTAAAAATAGAACAGGGCGAATTGTTCATATAGAATAAGGGTACCGTTCGATCATATGTAACTTGATGATTTTACGGTACCCCATTTATTTTGTTAATTAAGCGTTTTTTCAGTTCTGCGTCATTCTCCGCATCAAATCTTAATAAAGCTTTGCGCCTGCCGGAATGTGGCTGTCAACCATTAAAAGGTTAAGCCCTTCGTGACCGTCCTCCTCATGTACCGCCGAGATCAGCATACCTTCAGAGTCAATGCCCATCATCTTTCTTGGCGGCAGATTCACGATAGCGATACAGGTCTTTCCAACCAGTTCCTCCGGTTCATAATACTCGTGAATACCGCTTAAGATTACACGGTCTTTGCGCTCGCCGTCGTCTAATGTGAACTTGAGGAGCTTCTTGGATTTCGAAACTGCCTCACAGGCCAAAATTTTTACTGCGCGGAAGTCCGATTTCGCGAATGTTTCAAAATCAACCATTTCCTCAAAGATCGGCTCGATCTTTACATTGGAGAAATCAATCTTAGAAGTGTTAACAGCCTTTTCCCTTACCTCATTTCCCGCGTTTACATCCTTCAAAGTTTTCATGGTCGGGAACAGCAATACATCCCGAATAGCCGGCGAGTTGGTAAACAGCATCACCAACCGGTCAATCCCGTAACCGATGCCTCCCGTAGGCGGCATACCGATCTCCAAAGCATTCAGGAAATCTTCATCCGTGGTATTTGCCTCTTCATCCCCTGCGGCCAGGGCGGCTTCCTGGGCTTTAAAACGCTCCCTCTGGTCAATGGGGTCGTTAAGCTCCGAGTACGCGTTGCACATCTCCCTGGCATAGATAAACAGCTCGAACCGCTCCACCAGCTCCGGCTTATCCGGCTTTCTCTTGGTCAGAGGGGACACCTCCACCGGATGGTCCATGATAAAGGTAGGCTGAATCAGATGTTCCTCCACAAACTCCTCAAAGAACAGATTGATAATGTCTCCCCGGACGTGGCGGGCTTCGTAGTGGACGCCCTTTTCATCCGCCAGCTTCTTTGCTTTCTCTGTGGTCTTGATCTCTTCAAAATCAATGCCTGTGTACTTTTTGATGGCGTCGATCATGGTCAGACGCTCAAAGGGCTTTCCAAGGTCGATCTCCACCTCCGCGTAGGGGATGGTGGTGGTGTGGCACACTTCCTGGGCAATATGGCGGAACATGTTTTCTGTCAGATCCATCATGCCGTGGTAGTCCGTGTAAGCCTGGTAAAGCTCCATAAGGGTAAATTCCGGGTTGTGCCGGGTGTCCAGGCCCTCATTGCGGAACACGCGGCCGATCTCGTAGACTCTCTCCATGCCGCCTACGATCAGCCGTTTCAGATACAGCTCCAGGGAGATCCGGAGCTTTACGTCCTCGTCCAGGGCGTTGTAGTGGGTCTCAAAGGGCCTTGCCGCGGCGCCGCCGGCGTTGCTCACCAGCATGGGGGTCTCAACCTCCAGAAATCCCAGGTCGTCTAAGTAGCGGCGGATGCAGCTGATGATGCGGGAACGGAGAACAAAGGTCTTTTTCACGTCCTCGTTCATAATAAGGTCTGTGTACCGCTGGCGGTAGCGCATATCCGTGTTGGTCAGCCCGTGGTACTTTTCAGGAAGGACCTGCAGGCTCTTGGAAAGCAGGGTCACGGAAGTGGCATGGATGGAGATCTCCCCGGTCTTGGTGGTGAATACCGTGCCTGTAAGGCCGATGATATCGCCGATATCCAGCTTGCGGAACTCCTTGTAGGCTTCCTCGCCCACGCTGTCTTTGGCAACGTAGGACTGGATGTTGCCCTTTAGATCCTGGACGTTGCAGAAGGACGCTTTGCCCATGACCCGCTTGGACATCATGCGGCCGGCTATGGAGACTTCCTTTCCCTCCCACTGGCTGTAATCTTCCTTTACGTCTGCGCTGTGGACGGTCACGTCATATTTGGTGATGCGAAAAGGGTCGTTGCCGGATTCCTGAAGCTGTGACAGTTTTTCCCGGCGTACTTTCAGTAACTGGTTAATATCTTCCTGGGTCTGTGTCTGATTTTGCTGCGCCACGTCATTCACTCCTTTATCGTTGTTGGGGCGGTCAAAATGCCGGCGGGAACCGATGGGTCTCCCGAATTTTGCGGGAAATGGGATTTTTCCGCCCGTAGTTTATTTAGGAAACTCTCTGGATCTCCAGCACTTTGTATTGGATCACGCCAACCTGGGTCTCCACGTCCACCACGTCGCCTACCTTTTTGCCCAGAAGGGCCTGGCCTACGGGGGATTCGTTGGAGATCTTGTTCTGAAGGCTGTTGGCCTCTGTGGAGCCTACGATCTTAAACTCCATCTCCTCGTCCTCTTCGATCTCGTATACCTTGACTTTGCAGCCGATGTTGATCTTCTCCAGGTCGATCTCTTCTTCCACCACTACTTCCGCGTTCTTTAACAGCTTCTCCAGCTCCTCGATGCGCAGCTCGATGTCTCTCTGCTCATCCTTGGCGGCGTCGTACTCGGCGTTCTCCGACAGATCCCCCTGTTCTCTGGCTTCCTTGATCTTCTGGGCCACTTCTTTTCGCTTGACAACTTTCAGATTATGAAGTTCATCCTCATACTGTTTTAATCCTGCATAGGTAAGAATATTTTTCTTCTCCGCCATGATCCGCATAACCTCCCGTTATTTCCAAAATTATCGAACAAACATATTTAGAAGCTTAGAAGCGGTCTATGTCAGCCCGCTTCCTGTATTCAAGGTATTATATCCCAAACCCTACGCCTTGTCAAGAACTGGGAAAGCAGGATTTCAGCCATTTATTCCGGGATTTCGGGAGTTTTTCTACGTTTTTCTGGTAAATGACAGAGATTTATGGTAGAATAGGACTAACAGGGGGAGAAAGGAATAAATAAATGCTGATTTCATTAAAGAAAAATGGGGCAGAGGCAGTGGTGGATACCGCAGGAGCCCAGCTGCTCTCGCTGAAAGACAGGAACGGAAAAGAATATATGTGGCAGAGGGCGCCGGAGTTTTGGGCCCGGACCTCCCCGGTTTTATTTCCGGCCATAGGCAACAGCAGAGGCGGGAAGACGATCTTTGAGGGAACATGGTATGAGCTTTCCAAACATGGGTTTGCCAAGGACATGGAATTTGAGGCGGAGAAGACAGGGGAGGGGGAAGCGTCTTTTGTTATCACGGACACGGAAGAGACAAGGCGGCGCTATCCTTACCGGTTTTCCTTTGCCATGGATTATAAATTGACAGAAGACGGGATCCTCATAGGATACCAGGTGGAAAACCGGGATTTAAAAACCATGTACTACTGCCTGGGAGCCCATCCGGGATTTATGTGTCCCATGGAGGAGGGGGAGCGGTTTGAGGATTACCGGCTGCGGTTTGAGACAAAGGAGGACTGCTGCGGCATCGTCTACGACTTAGATGCTCTGGAATTTGACAGGAAGAGCCGGGGGTATTGTCTGGACCACACCGATATACTGCCCCTTGCCTACGAACTGTTTGACAGCGACGCTGTTTATTTTGAAGGGCTGCAGTCGAAAAAGGTCTCCCTGATCCATAAGGATACGGAGAAAGGGGTGGAGGTTTCCTTTGCGGACTTTGCCTCTGTGGCTTTCTGGACGCCTGCCGGCAAGAGGGCGCCGTTTCTGTGCGTGGAGCCGTGGAACGGTTCGGCTGTCTGTTCCGACGAGGACGACGAATTTGCCCATAAGCATGACGTGCAGATCCTTGGGCCGGGGGAGAAGAAACATTACGGCCTGGGGATACGGATCCTTGGCAGGAGGTAAAGCCGGCAGGCGCCGGGCAGGTGTGGAACCGGGATTTTAAGGGCAGTATGAACGATGGGGGAGTTTACTGTTTAGCACGATAAGGAGCTTAGTTAATTATGAAGAAAGCAATGAATCAATCCAAATTGAATCTTATTTTAAACGGAATCGCCATAACGGCGCTTTTGCTGGTGATGGTGCTTTTATTTGCCTTTGGCGAGATCAACGGCAGGCTCAATGACGCCACGGAGGACCGGTTTGATCTGACCTACAATGCCAACCGGTTCATGAACGGTTCCGCCTATCTTACCAACGAAGTACGCGCCTACGCCGCCACGGGGAATAAGGTACATTATGATAATTACTGGAACGAGATCAACACATTAAAAAACCGCGACCAGGGCGTTGCGGCCATGCAGGAGATCGGTCTGACCCCCGAGGAGCAGGCCATGATCGATGAGATGTCCTCGTTGTCCAACAACCTGGTGCCTTTGGAGGAAGGCGCCATGGAGCAGGTCCAGTCGGGGCAGATGCAGGAGGCTTTGGAGTATGTGTACGGGTCCGACTATACCACGGTCACCGAGCATATTACGGAGATCAAGCAGCAGTTTCTGGATGAGCTGGATGTGAGGACCGGGAAAGAGGTCAAGGCTTTGAGGACGGAGGAAGATATTGTCCGGCTGATCATTTTCCTGGCTCTGATCTTAGTGGGGATCGTGCAGGTCTATGTGATGATGATTACCAAGAAGAGGATCTTAGGGCCTGTGATTGCGGTCAGGGACCAGATGGGAGAGATCTCCAGGGGCAACCTTTCGGCGGAGTTTCCGCTGGAGCCCGACACTTCGGAGATCGGCATGCTGGTGGAGTCCATCCATGAGACCAAGAAAGAGTTAAAGAAATACATTTCCGATATTGATTCCAAGCTGGCCCAGATGGCGCAGGGCAAGATGGATCTGTCCATCGGCAGCGACTACCGGGGAGAGTTCCAGCCTATCCAGAGGGCTATGAGCCAGATACTGGACTCCCTTAACAACGCGCTGTTCCAGATCAACCAGACGGCGGGGCAGGTTTCCCAGGAGTCCGAGAAGATGGCCATGGATTCCCAGACCTTATCAAACGGGGCGGTGCAGCAGGCGTCGGCGGTGCAGCAGCTGTCAGCCAGCATCCAGACGCTTTCGGATCAGGTCAGCAGCACTTCCGTGGACGCGGACAATGCCAGAGAGGCATCCATGAACGCGGCGGCGCAGCTGGAGGCATGTAATGAGAAGATGGCGGAACTGACCACAGCCATGAAGGATATTTCCGAAGCTTCCCAGCAGATAAGCGGGATCATCAGGACCATTGAGGACATTTCCTTCCAGACCAATATCCTGGCTCTTAACGCGGCCATTGAGGCGGCCAGGGCCGGAAGCGCGGGGAAAGGCTTTGCCGTGGTGGCGGACGAGGTTCAGAGTCTGGCCAACAAGAGTTCCATCGCTGCCCAGGATATTACCAGGCTGATTAAAAATTCCATGAACCTGGTGGAGCACGGCACGGAGCTGTCGGCGGAGAGTACCCGGACCCTTGAGGTGGGTGTGGCCGGGGCAAGGAGATCCACGGAACTGGTGGAGCGCATCGCCGTGTCCGCCGGAGAGCAGGCGGAGTCTTTGGCCCAGCTGACCATGGGCATGGAGCAGATCTCCGGGGTGGTCCAGACCAACGCGTCCACAGCGGAGAAGTCCGCGTCTTCGGCCCAGGAGTTAAGGAGCCAGTCGGAGGAATTGTCAGAGTCTGTGCAGAGGTTCAAACTTCGGAGGTAGGAGCGGATCGTTCTGCTTTTGCAAGGTTTTCCCAGTCCTGCCGATCACAGCCGTTTTGGCTGCGGCGGGCTATTTCGTACAGATCATGGAGCGCGGGATGCATAAGGCCGGCGGCCTGCTCCAGCTCTGGGGGAGATGCGGACAGGGAAGGAGATCTTTTGATTTTTCGGTAGCGGGAAAGGAGTTCCCTGCGGTACAGTTGACGGATTTTTCTGTCAAAGGACCGCAGGGAGCCTTTCCCATTTTTTTACATTTTTGAAACAGGGCGGCCAGAAGCTGGTCTATGATTTGGCGTCCGAGAAGGAGGCCGAAAGTGCGGGCCATGGTTAGGCGGTGGGAGAGAACAAAAGAAGCGGGAATTTTGATGTCCTCGGGAACCGCGCAAATCCTTCTCCCATTGGTTTCGTCTCCTTTTAGGGGATGGGGGCTTGCCCGATTGTGAAGGTTTTTCTATATTTTACCACTCCATCCATTTTTTCACCATACCAAACGTACTATGGGAGCGAAAGTTTGTCATAGAATATATTGTCAGCAGGAAAAGATAATGGTATGATAATACCCAGATTTAGCACCTGCCATAAAGGCAGGAACAGGAGAGATTCCCAGAGTACATAGATTGAGGAGGAGCAGATGTACAAAATAGTGAGATCAGAGCAGTTGGCAGACAGGATTTACCTTATGGACGTGGAAGCGCCCAGGGTGGCCAGGGCCTGCCAGCCGGGAGAGTTTGTGATTGTGAAAATGGATGAGGCGGGGGAGCGGATCCCTCTGACCATCTGTGATTATGACAGGGATACAGGACTTGTTACCATTGTGTTCCAGATCGTGGGGGCTTCTACTCAGAAGATGGCTTCCTTAAAAGCCGGGGACAGCTTCCGTGACTTTGTGGGGCCTCTGGGCAGGCCGTCGGAGTTTGTCCATGAGGATCTGGAGGTTTTGAAAAACCGGAGGATGCTGTTTGTGGCAGGCGGAGTGGGGACGGCTCCGGTGTATCCCCAGGTAAAGTGGCTAAAGGCTCACGGTATCGAAGCCGATGTGGTGATGGGGGCCAAGACAAAGGATATGCTGATCCTGGAAGAGAAGATGAAAGAGGCGGCAGGGAATCTTTACATAACCACGGACGACGGATCCTATGCGCGCAAAGGCATGGTGACGGATGTGGTGAAAGACCTGGTGGAGGTTCAGGGGAAGCGGTATGACGTGTGTGTAGCCATCGGTCCTGTGATCATGATGAAGTTTGTGAGCCTGTTGACCAAGGAGCTGGGGATCCCTACCGTTGTCAGCATGAATCCCATTATGGTGGACGGCACGGGCATGTGCGGTGCCTGCCGTCTGACCGTGGGAGGCCAGGTGAAGTTTGCCTGCGTGGACGGGCCGGAGTTTGACGGTCATAAAGTGGATTTTGACGAGGCTATGAAGCGTCAGCAGATGTACCGGACCCAGGAGGGCCGGGCCATGTTAAGGCTGAAGGAAGGCCATACGCACCATGGCGGATGCGGCTTTTGCGGGGACGGACAGGAGTAGAGCCATACGGGTTTTAGACAGTGTTTGCGTACAGAATGGAGGAAATTATGGATGTGCTGAAAAAGGTTCCGGTCCGGGAGCAGGACCCTAAGGTGAGAGCCGCTAATTTTGAGGAAGTTTGTCTGGGTTATAATAAGGAAGAAGCCATGGAGGAAGCTTCCAGGTGTTTGAACTGTAAAAATGCCAAGTGTGTCAAGGGCTGCCCTGTGGCCATCGATATCCCGGCTTTTGTGGGCAAGGTGAAAGAGGGGGATATCCAGGGGGCTGCCAAGGTTATTGCCAGGTCCTCCGCTCTTCCGGCCGTGTGCGGCCGTGTGTGTCCCCAGGAGAGCCAGTGCGAGGGCCAGTGCATCCGGGGGATCAAGGGGGAGCCGGTGTCCATCGGCAAGCTGGAGCGTTTTGTGGCGGACTGGTCCAGGGAAAACGGTTTTGTCCCCGAAAAGCCGGAGCATGCCAACGGAAAGAAGGTGGCTGTGGTAGGCTCCGGCCCGGCAGGGCTTACCTGCGCCGGAGATCTGGCCAAATTAGGGTATGCGGTGACGGTTTTTGAAGCCCTTCACGAGCCCGGGGGCGTGCTGCTGTACGGGATTCCGGAGTTCCGTCTTCCCAAGGAAGGCGTGGTGATGCCGGAGATCGACAATGTGAGAAAGCTTGGCGTGAGGATCGAGACCAACGTGATTATCGGCAAGTCGGTGACCATTGACCAGCTTCTGGAGGATGAGGGATTTGACGCGGTGTTCATCGGCTCCGGCGCGGGCCTTCCCATGTTTATGGGGATTCCCGGGGAGAATGCCAACGGGGTATTTTCCGCCAACGAGTATCTGACCAGAAGCAATCTGATGAAAGCGTTCCGGGATGATTATGACACGCCTATTGCGGCAGGGAAGAAGGTTGCGGTAGTGGGCGGCGGCAACGTGGCCATGGACGCGGCCAGGACGGCTCTGCGTCTGGGGGCTGACGTACATATTGTGTATCGAAGAAGCGAGGCGGAGCTTCCGGCCAGGGCGGAGGAAGTCCATCACGCCAAGGAGGAAGGGATCATCTTCAATCTGCTGACCAATCCTGTGGAGATCCTGGTGGATGATAAAGGCTGGGTCAAGGGGATGCGGTGCATCCGCATGGAACTGGGTGAGCCGGATGCCTCCGGAAGAAGGCGGCCGGTACCTGTGGAAGGGTCGGAGTTTGTCATTGATGTGGATACGGTGATCATGTCTTTAGGGACCTCGCCTAATCCGCTGATCTCCAGCACTACCAAAGGGCTGGAGGTTGATCGGAGGAAGTGCATTGTGGCGGAGGAAGCTAACGGAAAGACCAGCAAAGAGGGCGTGTACGCCGGAGGAGACGCGGTGACCGGGGCTGCCACGGTGATTCTTGCCATGGAGGCGGGCCGGGCCGGGGCCAGAGGAATTGATGAGTACTTAACAGGCAGCGGGCAGTAGGACATGAATAAGCCAGGGAGCATTCCGGCTCTCTGGCTTATTCTTTTATTTCATCAATGTCTGTAAGGTTCACTCCTGCTACAGTCAGTATGGCTTTTAGAGAAAGATATTCTTTTTTTAATTTTTCGTAGGTTTCCGTGGCGTTTTCCTTCTTAGCCGACACCATGTAGTCCTGGATCTTTTTAAAATCATCAATGGCAGCTTTTATAATTTCCAAACCGTTTGGCATTGTCACACCTCTTTTCCGGGATCATAATAACAGTTTCCTATGCTTTTATTATAATGGAAAATTTAGGGGGTGTAAAGGCTGCGGTCTGGATTTGTCAGCAATATTTTCCGGGGATAAAGCAGCAGGAATCCATCGACAAATCTGTGAAAACTCTGTATAATGTACCACATAAGGAGCGTGATCGCTATGAAAAAATATAAACGTATTTTTACCATTGTCATTGACTCCCTGGGCGTAGGGGCAATGCCCAACGCGGCGGAGTATGACGATGAGGGGACGGATACCTTAGGCCATATTGACGACCACATGGATCCTTTTGTGATCCCCAACCTGGCCCGCATGGGGTTAGCCAATCTTCATCCCCTAAAGCATGTGGCGGCGGTGGATAAGCCGTTGGGGTATTACGGACGGCTTTTGGAGGCCAGCGTGGGGAAGGATACCATGACAGGCCACTGGGAGATGATGGGGCTTCACATCACAAAGCCGTTTCAGACATTTACGGACACCGGGTTTCCCCAGGAGCTTTTGGATCAGCTGTCAGCCAGGACAGGCCATAAGATCGTGGGCAACAAGTCTGCC
>Ga0137308_102717_pt1 | contig 10850 bp, 8 predicted proteins | sample Inofrocosms_June_FD_97181 | JGI IMG/M metagenome (GOLD analysis project Ga0137308, IMG submission 97181) | Mouse cecal microbial communities from Vienna, Austria - N-Acetylneuraminic and N-Acetylglucosamine D2O microcosms_June | ecosystem: Host-associated > Mammals > Digestive system > Large...
CCTCTGGTTCACATCCCAGATCTGGAATGTAAGATGGGTTTTACCGTCAGCAGACTTCTTGCTGCCGCATCCTGCTGCAAGGATTGCGGTCATCATGACTGCCAGCAGTATTAGCAATTTTTTGAGCTTTTTCACAAGCTTCCCTCCTTTTTGTTGTTTATTTATTATAGAAGTACTAAAAAATTGTAACTAAATTATATCAATTTACCCAAAGCTTTTTCTATGAACAAGAAAAATCATTATATACCAAAATGAAATATATGTACATTTTTTGTTTAATGTGTTATCATTTTGATATATCGTTGCGGTATGCGTCATCAGACGCGTATCCCAATAGTCGAAATATACACACCACAACACATGCTGCCACCTTGCAGCAGAATGGAGCCCGGTATGGAAAAGAACTACAAATTCAATATTTTCCAGGACAACAAGAATATCGATGCAACACTCTTTCAGTATGGCTGGGAACAGTGTGTTCCCCTGCACTCCTACGGCCCCGCCAAACGGAACCACTATCTGTTTCATTATATCTTCTCCGGAAAAGGACATCTCAGCTCCAACAACTCCTCCGGGGAGACTTCAAGCTATAAGCTGGAAGCCGGCCAGGGCTTTTTGATCTGTCCCGGCCAGATAAACACCTACTATGCCGATGAAAAGCTTCCCTGGGAATATGCCTGGCTGGAGTTTGACGGCATGAAGGCGCTGGAATTCATGGAACTGGCCGGACTGGGCTTTGACCAGCCCTTCTACCGTACCAAAAGCCGGGATGCGGCTGAATCCATCTGGAACGAAATCATGTGCATTGTAGACAATCCCTTTAACTCCTCCATCCACCAGATGGGCCACCTGTATCTGTTCTTTGACGTACTGATCCGCAATTCTGCCACAAGGCGTTCCCTGCCTGCCGGCAATCTAAAGGACCTCTATGTAAAGGAGGCCCTTCATTTTATTGAACAGAATTACAGTTTTCCCATCTCTGTTGAAGACGTGGCCACATTCTGCAATTTAAACCGCAATTATCTGGGAAAGCTGTTCAAGGAAAGCACCGGCCAGACGCTGCAGCATTTCCTTATGTACTACCGGATGAACAAAGCCGCGGAGCTTCTGAAGCTGTCCGATCTTACAGTCAATGAAATCGGCAAACGGTGCGGCTACCAGAACCAGCTTCATTTTTCACGGGCTTTTAAAAATATCTTCAATATCTCCCCCAACCACTGGCGGGAGAAGAACAAACCCCATTGATTTTCTATGACATATCTGAAAGGAGATTCCTAGACATGGCTATGAATGATTACTCCCGTGCCAGAAAGCTGGCACAGAAAGCTTACCGTCAGGATATAGCAGAGAAACGCTATCCCTATCTGCGCGTTCTGGATGAGATGCTGCCCTATGCCCGGATTGTCGGGGAGCAGGATCTGGGACTGATCGAAATTCCCATCGACTTAATCGCCGGAACCAGAACCGCCGGCCGCACCAATGCCTTTGCCAGCAATTTCATGCCTCTTTTAGAAGAAACCAGCGAATTCGCCACCAAATGGTCTTCTCTCTGCGATTCCCACATCGCCGAGGGGATCCGGGAGCCGGTGATCGCCTGTGAATTCATGAATTCTTATTATATCATAGAAGGGAACAAACGGGTCAGCGTCCTGAAATACTCCGGAGCCGTCTCAGTAGCCGGCTATGTCACCCGCATCGTCCCCGCCTGGAATGACTCCCGGGAGATGAAGGTTTACTACGAATTCATGGACTTTTTCCGTTTCTCCGGCGTCAACTATATCTATTTTTCCCGGCCCGGCAGCTTCCATGACCTATGCAAGATCATGGGCAGGGAATTCGAAACCCCCTGGGATGCTGAGGAAAGGCGGATCTTTTCCTCCAGCCTGCTGCATTTTACAGACGTCTACCATGAGAAGGGAGCAAAGCTTCCCATCACTGAGGGAGACGCGTTCCTGCTCTATTTAAATGTCTACGGCTATGAGGATATGGTATCCAGATCCCATGATACCATCCGCAAAGAATTGGCTCCTCTGTGGAATGACCTGGAGGCCCTGCCTGCTGCCCGGAATGTCAGTGTAGTCATGCAGCCGGCCGAGGAACCGGAGAAGAATCTGATCCAGAAGCTGGCAGACCCGCAGACTGCTCTGCTTCGCAAGCTGATCATCCCCTCCGCTTCCCGGCTCCATGTAGGCTTCCTATATTACAAGACAGCGGATTCCTCCGGCTGGACCTACAGCCATAACCTGGGACGGCTCTATCTGGAAGACAATATGGACGGCAGGATCGCGATACATGTCTATGACGGCATCGAGACAGACGCCCAGTGTATGGACGGAATCGAGAAAGCCAGAGCGGACGGCTGCACCGTCATTTTCACTACCTCCCCCAGATTTCTGGGGCCCAGCATCAAAGCCGGTATGAAATACCCCCAGCTAAAGATCCTTAACTGTTCCCTGAATTCCTACAGCGGACATCTGCGGACCTATTACGGCCGGCTCTACGAGTCCAAATTCCTGGTGGGAATGCTGGCCGGGATCCTGACTACCACAGACAGCATCGGTTATGTGGCAGACTTCCCCATCTTCGGGGCCACGGCCAATATCAATGCTTTCGCCCTGGGCGTCCAGACGGTGAACCCGGCAGCAAAGATCCATCTGGCCTGGTCCACAGAACAAGGCTGCGATATAGACCGGATCTTCCGGGAGGCGCGGGTCAGCCATATCTCCGGCCGGGACACCATCACGCCTCTTCATTCCAGAAGACGCTACGGGCTCTACGATCTGTCCCAGGAAGGGGATGTGATCCTGGCGTCCTCTATCTGGCACTGGGGCAAGTTCTACCAGCGCATTATCCAGACCATCTTAAACGGCAACTGGAACCGTACATCTTCCACGGTCATGGGGGAATCCATCAATTACTGGTGGGGTATCTCTTCTGGCATGATTGACATGATCGCATCCAAATCCCTGCCGGAGAGGACCATGAAGCTGGTTGAGCTGGTGAAGAGGCAGATTGTAAGCGGGGAATTCCAGATATTTTCCGGCGATCTCTACGACCAGAACCATGTTCTTAAAAACAAAGGCAATGACTGTCTGACTCCGGAGGCGATCATCCGCATGGACTGGCTCCTGGACAATATCGCGGGCCATATCCCGGATACAGACAGTCTGGTGAAGGAGGCGATCCCTATGGTACAGATCCAGGGGATCTATAGCAACCGGGATGAAGGATAAGTAATGGGTATCTGCCGGAAGAGAATGGAGATTCTATATGAAAGTACTTGCTATATCAGATACGGAATCGAAAGCGCTGTGGGATTACTTTGACAAGAGCCGTCTGGAGGGGATTGATGTGATCCTTTCCTGCGGTGATCTGGATCCCCGGTATCTTTCGTTTCTTGCAACCTTTTTCAACGGTCCCGTGCTGTATGTCCATGGAAACCACGACGAACACTATGAAACCACACCTCCGGAGGGGTGCATCTGCATCGAAAACCAGGTCTATGAATACCAGGGAGTCCGCTTCGCAGGCTTCGGCGGCTCCATGCGCTACCGTCCCGGCCCCCACCAGTATACCCAGATGGAGATGACCATGCGGGTTCTCTGCTACTGGCACCGGCTGCGCCGCCACGGCGGCATCGATGTACTGGTGACCCACGCGCCTGCTTACGGCCAGGGAGACGGGTCCGGACTTCCCCACACAGGCTTTAAAGCGTTTCTGACCATTATGGAGCAGCTAAAACCCCGGTACCTGGTTCATGGACATATGCATCTGTCCTATGACCCTATGCTGCCGCGGACACGGCAATACAGGGATACTACCATTATTAATGCGTATGAGAAATATGTGTTTGAGATATTCTGACCCGGAAATGAATTTTCAAACACGCTCCAGGGTTGTCACACTTGTCTGGGCGTCCACATATGATATAGTACAACCAACAAAAAAAGGAGCTCAATCATATGTGTATTTGTAATAATATGAATTCTTGTAGAAATTGCTGCGGCAGACATTGCAGGTGCCGCTGCTGTAATAATTGTGGATGCAATTTCGGATGCTGTAATAACTCTGGCTGTGGATGCAGCAACAACTCTAACTGCGTATGCGGCACCAACAACTCTGGCTGCGTATGCGGCACCAACAACTCTAACTGCGTATGCGGCACCAACAACTCTAACTGCGTATGCGGCACCAACAACTTTGGCTGCGTATGCGGCACCAACTCCAACTGCGTATGTGGCAGCAACAACTCTGGCTGCGTATGCGGCACCAACTCCGGCTGTGGATGCGGCACCAATTCCTGCTGCAGATGCGACTGCAGACCCCAGGCCCACAGAGCTTACCACAATGGTTTCAATGATGGTTTCCAGAATGGCCTGAATGCCTGCAATGGCATCGCATTTGCCAACGATTCTGCCTCTGACAACTGCGGATGCAGCAACACTGCCTCTGACGGGTACGGTTATACCCTCGGGACCACCAGCTGTGACTGATTACTGATAAAAAACAGTGTTTTGTGGGGCAGGCAGCCTTAGGGCTGCCTGCTGTTTTATTGTGTAACAATTCAGCTCCCCCTGATCTGTTACGGCATCTTCCCGGAGAATCAGACGGGCCGGAATCCGGCCCGTCTGATTCTCCGGGAAGATTGGCGATCACGGTTCTTTAATTTCCGTCAGATCAATCTTCTTCTCCCCCGCATAATACTTGATAATATCCTTTCTGGTGATGATTCCGATAAAGAGTCCCCTGTCATCCACCACCGGGACAAAATTCTGGTCTAATGCCCGTTTGATCAGATCCTCCATTCTGGATCCGCTGCTGACTGGCTGGTAATCCATTCTCCGGTGAATCACGGACACGGGAATATTCTCCGCCGCCTTCAGGTTCAGATTGTACTGGTTCTTGATGCCCCAGAGCAGATCCCCTTCCGTAATGGTCCCTATGTATTTTCCTCCCCGGTTCAGTACCGGAACAGCTGAATACCGGTGGTACTCCATCTTCTCAAGGGCCTGCCGGATCGTATCATCTGCATAGATATAAGCCACATCGCTTTTCGGAGTCAGAAAAAATAATATATTCATGTATATCCTCCTATTTGTATCCATAGGTATAATTCAGTATACCACTCCCTGGCAAACAGGATATGAATAAATTATTAAAATACCATAAATCTTTTACAGACGTCCGGACACCTTTACTCCGCCGCCGCAAATTCTTCCTTCACCTTCCCTAACAGCTCTGGGTCTTCCACCAGCCTTGCCCCCATCAGTGCCAGGGTCTTGGCTGCGAACAGCATCCCCTTGTGGGCTGCGGGATGTCTGGCCTGAACGGTGACGGCCCAGCTGTGATTGGGGGTTTTGCGCCCATAGCAGGCCGTATTGATATTTACCACCGGAACCACCTGGCTCACATCAGCAATATCGCTGGAACCGTTGTCTTTCTTGATGGTCCTGTCAACCGGCAGAACACCTTCATCCAGTTCCCCTGCCACTCCGTCAATTCCTACGTTCTTCGCCACTTCCCTGGCAAATGCCTTGTCCTCCTCGGAAAATTTCGGTGTGCCGATATCCAGCATACAGTCATGGGCAAGCTCTGCCAGGGTGAAGTTCATTTTGTTATCGTGGTTCTCACCCAGCATCTCGAATTCCACTGTGGTATCGGTCATCATGCAGGCCCCCCTGGCGATCCGTTCCACCCGCTCCCGCAGATCAACCATTTCCTTATAAGTGTAAGCCCTGACCATGTACCAGAGGGTGGCGCTTTCCGGCACGATATTGGGACGGTCACCGCCATGGATATAGCAGTAGTGCATATAGCAGTCCCGGTTCACGTGTTCCCGCAGGTAATTGACCCCGATATTGGTCAGCTCCGCCGCATCCAGGGCGCTGCGCCCATTCTCTGGACAATTGCAGGCATGAGCTGCCTTGCCGTGGAATTTCATGGTAAATGCCGAGCACGCCTTGAATTTGACCTCTCCGGGATCATTGTGATCCAGGGGATGCCAGCCGAGACATACATCCACATCCCGGAAATATCCGTTTTCCACCATCAGGGTCTTGCCGGCCAGTGTCTCCTCTGCCGGTGTTCCATATACCACTACCGTGGCATCCAGACCTTCCTTCTCAATCAGTTCCTTCAGAGCAATACCTGCTGCTGCGCTTCCTGCTCCCAGCAGATTATGGCCGCAGCCGTGGCCAAAGCCGCCATTGCCCTTCTGATAAGGCACATCCTCCTGCTGGAGGGTGGCCAGGGAATCATATTCACACATATAGCCGATGCGCACCGCTCCGCTTCCATATACAGCCCGGAATGCAGTGGGCTGGTCCTTCAGCCCCCGATCCACCCGGAAACCGTGGGCCTCCAGAAGGTCCTCCAGCACTTCTGCTGACTTATACTCCTCTGCACTGGGCTCTGCCAGCTCATGAATTGTATCCGAGCAGGCAGCAAATTCTGCCATATGCCCGTCAAGATACTGCACAATTCTCTCTTTTGCAGTCATGTCCTGCCCCTTCCTTTCCAAAAATTCAAACATACAAGATATGTTTGATTTTATTATAGATACAGCTATGTTTTAGAGCGTGTTTGAAAATTGCTTTCTGGTAGCTGTGCGTTCCGCTTTGTGGGAGATTTGGGCCAAATGAAGGGCACATAGTGGGCTATGTAACCTGAATTTGGCCCAAATATCCCAAGGGACGCCTGCGGTGTACCGCGAAGTGGGGCGTGCACACCGAAGGCGTCCCTTGTGGAGATGCCAGGAATGAATTTTCAGACACACTCTAGTGTACTATTCAATATGAAATAACGCAAGGAGAGGAATCTCCAAAAAGGGGGATTTTTGTGACAGTTCGTAACATTTCAGACGGACCACCTTCTTGCCCCAAAAAGCGCCGGGTCTTCACCCTATAGAAAAAGATAACCGGCCGGACCTTAGCGAGCAGGCTCACACGGTCCGGCCGGTTATCTTTTTCTCCATGGCTGACTGCTATTCCATATAGTCCAGAGGGTCTACTGTTTTTCCCTGGTGCATCATCTCGATATAGATGTTGCTGCCTTCGATGGTATAGTACTTTGTAGGCTCTGCCACATAGCCCAGAAGATGGCCCTTTTCCAGGTACTCGCCTTTGGTCACAGCAAGCTCCTTGAGCTGGCCGCAGACAATGTTGTAGTCGTTGCCCAGATCCAGGGTGACAAAATTGCCGATCTCCTCGTTGACTCCCGTAGCCATGACTCTGGCATTGGCCGGAGCGTAGACGGGAGTGCTTACCTCCCCCTGGATCACAATGCCAGGGTTGCACTTGTACTGGTCCAGGGTGGGGAAATAGATGGTTGACTCCATACTGTAATCAAGCAGTACATTTCCTTCCACCGGCCACATCATCCTGCTGTTTTCCGTAAAATCCAGCACAAACGCGCTGGCGGCATCCAGTCCGCTTCCTGCTTCCTGGGCCTGGGGAGCGGTTTTTGCAGGCTCTGTACGCTTGTTCTGGGCTACCTCATAGGTCTGCTCCGCCACAACCGTGTCCTGGTTCCTGTTCTCCACCTCCGGACTTTTAGCAGTCTCGGTCTCCTTGGGCACCTGGGCCACCTGGGCATTAGATTCCCCGGCCAGGGTACCATTCATTTGTTCCTCAGCAATCATATTTCCCTGATCCTGCATTTCCAGATAGGGATTCTGCTGAGAACCTTTTCTCTGCATGGTCGCAACACCTGCCGCAGCTACTATAGTCAGCAGGCCAAGGACCATCATGACAAGAAACAACTTGTCCTTAAACATTTGATTGAGTCTTTCTTTCACCGTTAATCACCTCGGTAATAGTTTTACCAAAGGTGCCTGTGTTATTCAGAAATCAGATCAATATTTTTAAAATAATAATATAAAATATCCTCCCACGCCCATCCATTCTTTGCCATATAGTCGGCGCCGTCCTGGCTGAGACCATACCCGTGTCCCCGGCCCCGTACCACGGCTGTGACCTTCCCTTCCCCCACCTCCAGGCTGAAATAGGTGGACGGCATCCCCAGGGCTGCCTGCACCTCATCTCCGGTGTAGGTTCTGGCTCCGATCTGGATCTGTAACAGATATCCGGACTCATCCTTGGCCACGGTCTGGATCTGCCCCTTCAGCTGGTCTCCTGATACAGGCGCCGCTCCCGGGATCCCACTGATCCTGGCGGCGAAATCTGCCGCATCCCACTCCATCAGTTGGAGACAGTCCGCCTCCCTGGTGTCCTGGCTGCTGTCCACTGCCTGCAGATAGGAAAATCCCTCATCCCCTCTCCGGGTCTTGCCTGCGCTCATCTGGTGAAATAAAGGAAGGATACAGACCCCGTCCTGCTTCATGACCACCCCTCTGGTCGCCTCCACCGCCTGCTCCGCCAGCTCCAGACGACGGATTGCCGCATCCCGCTTTCCAAACAGTCCCCCTGAATAAGTCCCCGGATACCCCAGATCCAGCTCTTCCTCCAGGATCTCCTCCCGCCCGTCCATGAGCCTGCTGATATAAGTCCTGGCAATCACCGCCTGACACTTCCAGGTCTCCATATCATAGATATACTCCTTCCCTTCCGGGATCTGGCAGGCCACCACTCCTGGCAGATATTCCTCCAGCTCCACATAGGTACGGATCCCTCCACGTTTTACGTTGATCCGCCGCATCTTTGGCGGCTGCCCCTCCTCCCCCCGGATACTTCCTTGTCCAGCTTCCGGAAGCAGGTTTCCCGCATTCTTCTCACCGGATGCTCCAGAGCCGTCTCCTGCCTCAGTATGAACATTTTCCCCTGAACCCGCTCCTGCGCCATCGCTTTCTCCTGCCTCGGACACATCCCCTTCCCTGCCTTCAAAAGCAATGTCCCCTTTTCCATCCTTGTCTATACTTCGCCCACTGACCCCCTCCTGCCGCATCCAGATCAACGACACCACACAAGGAAACATAAGTAAAAAAACAACAAGTCCAACTCCCCACCATTTTTTCATAAAAAAACCCCTCCATAACCATTCGTAACAGTTCAGTCTATGAAGGGATTTCTATCATTATTCATAAGCAGCCAGGGATGCCGCCGGTTTTACGGCGGATCCCCTGCAAATTAATGTATATGTCCAGTTATGGCAGTTCCACCTTCACCTTATCCAGATGCCAGATATCCCGCACATACTCTTCAATGGTTCTGTCAGAAGAGAACTTCCCGGCAGAAGCCGTATTAAGGATCGCCGACCTTGCCCAGGTTTTCTCATCCCGGTAAGCCGCATCCACCCGTCTCTGTGCCTCCGCATACATGGGCAGATCCTTGAGGATAAAGTAAGTATCCGCACGGTCACTGCTCTTGGTATTCAGCAGAGAATCATAGATATCCCTGAACTTCTCCGGATCATTGGGTGCATAGTACCCATTGATCAGCTGCATCAGCACACGGCGGATCTCCGGATTGTTATTGAAGATATCCATAGGATTGTACTGACGGCTCTTCTCCAGGGAGATGATATCGTCTGCAGAGGTGCCGAAGATAAATGCATTCTCTTCGCCTACCTCCTCCACGATCTCCACATTGGCTCCGTCCATGGTTCCGATGGTCAGGGCCCCGTTGAGCATGAACTTCATATTGCCGGTACCGGAAGCCTCCTTACTTGCTGTGGAAATCTGTTCACTGACATCCGCTGCCGCAAAGATGATTTCCGCGTTGGATACCCGGTAATCCTCAATGAATACCACCTTCAGCTTCCCGTTGATAGACCGGTCATTGTTGATGACCTCGGCCACCGAATTGATCAGCTTGATGGTCAGCTTGGCCCGACGGTAGCCTGCCGCTGCCTTGGCTCCGAAGATGAAGGTCCTGGGGATCATATCCAGGTTGGGATTATCCTTCAGGGTGTTATACAGATGCATCACATGAAGGATATTCATCAGCTGACGCTTGTATTCATGGAGCCGCTTTACCTGGACATCGAAGATGGAGCGGGGGTCAACCTCAATGCCGTTATGCTCCTTGATGTATCTGGCCAGACGCAGCTTGTTCTGGTATTTGATATTCATGAACTCATGCTGTGCCTTCTCGTCATCCGCATACAGCTTCAGCTTGCTGATGGCCGGCAGATCCGTGATCCACTCATCCCCGATCTTGTCGGTGACCCAGTCAGCCAGAAGCGGGTTGCCATGGAGCAGGAACCTTCTCTGGGTAATCCCATTGGTCTTGTTGTTGAATTTCTCCGGCATCATCTCGTAGAAATCCTTCAGCTCCTGGTTCTTTAAGATCTCCGTATGGAGTCTTGCCACACCATTGACAGAGAAACTGCCCGCGATCGCCATATGGGCCATCTTCACCTGTCCGTCATAGATAATCGACATCTTGGCGATCTTCTCCTGATTGCCCGGATAGGCCTGACGGATCTGATCCAGGAACCTGCGGTTGATCTCCTCCACAATCTGGTACACACGGGGAAGCAGTCTGGAAAACAGCTCAATGGGCCACTTCTCCAGGGCCTCTGCCATGATAGTGTGGTTGGTGTAGGCGCAGGTCTTTGTGGTGACCTCCCAGGCCTCCTCCCAGTTGAGCCCATAGTCATCCAGCAGGATACGCATCAGCTCTGCCACCGCCACTGTGGGATGGGTGTCATTTAACTGGAAGACGTTCTTCTCGTAGAATTTGCGTACATCTGTGTGCTTCTCCATGTACTTGGCCACCGCGCGCTGCACACTGGCAGAGATAAAGAAATACTGCTGTTTCAGGCGCAGCTCCTTGCCAGCCATGTGGTTGTCATTGGGATAGAGCACATCACAGATGGTCTTTGCCAGGTTCTCCTGCTCCACTGCCTTCTGGTAATCCCCCTTGTCAAAGGAATCCAGACTAAAGGAGTTG
>Ga0137308_102718_pt1 | contig 10849 bp, 12 predicted proteins | sample Inofrocosms_June_FD_97181 | JGI IMG/M metagenome (GOLD analysis project Ga0137308, IMG submission 97181) | Mouse cecal microbial communities from Vienna, Austria - N-Acetylneuraminic and N-Acetylglucosamine D2O microcosms_June | ecosystem: Host-associated > Mammals > Digestive system > Large...
TTCCTCAAACATACCACTAAAATTGCTTACAATTCCGCTGATAAAAATATCTTTCAGCCATTGCTCGATTGATTCAAATATAAAATCCATTATGAGAACAATCCTGATAATAATGGTACAAGCGTCATACCGATGAGAGCCACACCTCCACCAGCCATAAGTTGCTTCATACCTTGAGATTTTGCACCGGGATTGTCATTTCCATATCCTTCAAGTAAATTAATAAGTCCCCAAACTCCAAGTCCAGCGCCTAAAGCAATAACAAGAATTTTAAGGACATTAATTGCCTGTGTGAAAAACTCCATGCAACATTCCTCCTTATCTATTTAAAGAAACACTGATTTTTAACCTGTAAAAAATAATTTTTAATTTTGAGTCAGCCAGTATTTCGTTACACTAAAAAAGAGCCTTTCGGCTCTGTATCCAATAAATTTGCGTTATTTTTTGTAAAACTTAAAATATGGGCGATAACATCAACGGTCCAGCCGTTTCCGATACACTTATATCTTTGAGTATTGCTTATTTTTATTTTTTTGCCCATATCGTCTATTCCAAAACAAGTATAATTATCAGGTAAAGTCTGACATCTTTCCGCTTCAACAGGCGTTAATTTTCTGACTGTATAATCTCCGTCAGGCAAATCAATTTTATATAATCCTGTCTGCGCTCCTCTGCCACCCCCGTTAGCCGATAAACATACTGTTTTTCCGGAAACACTGTACACTCGTTCTCCCTGACCGCCTTTACCTACTTTTCCTACTCTTACCGGCTGACAAACCATACTGTCTGTTAAAACCGTAGTCAGTGAATTTAATTTATCGTCTTTTCTTACTTCAAGATGTTTAAACTTGCCTGTTTTGTCCTCACGTGTTCTTAAAGCCGCTCCAATAGACATAACCGGTTCATATACCATACCTCTTTTTGCGCTTTGTCTGCCAAATGAGGAATGATTGACTCCTTTATAATAGCAGGCGTCTATACAAAGTGACTTTTCTCTTACTGTTATACCGCTTTCGATTATATCTTTTAAAAATATTCCCTTATCATCAGGCTGAATAACATTTCTGATATTAGTCCAGTACAGCCGTTTTCTCTGCTGTGCCGATACCAGCGAGGAATTTATCATTATCGGCTCGGTTTTAAATTCCTCTGTAATATACTCCTTAATATTTTTAGGCATAGAAGCCACATTTTCATACAAAAAATATTTCGGTTTGATTATTTTAACAGCCTCAATAAATTTCATAAATAACTTCCAGCCCATACCATTTTTATCAGTTTCTCTGTTATTTTTAGCAATCGACCAAAAAGTGCAGGGCGAACCGCCTATTACAAAATCAACGTCTGTAAACTGGCTGAAATCAGCGTTCAAAACATCACCATAATGTTCTATATCAGGATAATTGTACCGACTAATAGATTTTGCGTATTTATCTATCTCAAAAGCCTTATATGAGTCAACTTTAATTCCCGCTCTCTCAAAAGCCAATCTTCCGCAGGATATACCGTCAAACAAAGAAACCACACTTACACTGTTTTTTAGAAACACCTCCTTTATAATTTTAAACTTTGATATTACAATATTTCTATGGCGGCTCACCGCTAAGATACATCTCAACACCTTGATTGTCGTTTTTGTAAATTTCAAATAAATTAATAATTTCCCAAACTCCAAAACCGCCGTTTAAAGCTATAATAAGAATTTCAAGAATATTAGCTGTCATTTCTTCTGTTAAAAACTCCATATAGAGTAACCTCCTTTATAATTTCAAACTTTGACATTAAAATATTTCTATGGCGGCTTACTATTGAGATAAGCGTTTCTTATCATAAAAATAATAAACATAAAAATCCTCCTTATTATCAAAATAATTTATATATAAAAAAAGTTATCGCTTAAATATAAAGCAATAACTTTTTGATTTCAATATTATTCTTCCTCAATATCATTATCTTCGTAAACCTCAAAGACATCATCTTCTTTTACTTTTAAATTTGTACTTAAATAACTTTCAATATTAAACGTATTTTTTTTATCATAATCCGCAAGATATTTGTAGTTAGGGTGTTTTGTAATATCATATTTGTTTGAGAAAAACGGTCTTACACCCCTAAGCTGAAGAATACATTTACTTCCGTCCATAACGCTTAATTCATCAACAGACATAAGTTCTTTGCCCAGCTTTTGAAAGTTTTGTCCGTAAGATGGAGAATTTCCCTTTGTAATACTGTTGTTGTACATATCTATTGTTTCCTTACCGAGATTTTCCGAAATTTCTTTTAAGGTAGTTTTTTCCTTACCTCCCAAAAAAAGAGTGGTATCACAGTTGCCGACCACAGTTTCCGCATTATCTTTGTAAATGCCTTTTAACTGACTTTGTGCCTGTAATATAATACAAGCGGATATTTCTCTGCTTCGTATAGTAGCTATTAATTTGTCAAATTTCGGTATTTTACCAATGTTCGCAAATTCATCAAGCAAGCACCTGACGTGTACCGGCAAACGCCCGCCGTACTCATTATCAGCTTTATCACAAAGTAAATTAAACAACTGACTGTACATCAAAGCGGCTATAAAATTAAAACTATCGTCTGTATCGCTTATGATAACAAACAAAGCCGTTTTTCTATCCCCCACCTTATCAAGTTCCAGCTCGTCATAAGACATCAATTCTCTTAATTCTTTAATATCAAAAGGAGCTAACCTTGCACCGCAACTAATTAAAATACTTTTTGCCGTCTTACCGGCGGCGAGTTTATACTTTTTATATTGACGGACAGCGAAATGTTCAGGATTTTTTTCTTCAAGAGCGTCAAACATTAAATCAACAGGATTTTTAAATGTTTCATCATCTTCTCTGACTTCCATCGCATTAATCATTTCAACCAGAGTATTCATATTCTGTTCTTCTTCCGGCGCTTCATAAAAGATATAGCCTATTAACGCTGTATAAAGCAAAACTTCCGCTTTCTCCCAAAAATCATCTCCGCTTTTTCCTTCGCCCTTTGTATTCGCTATTAAAGCCGTTACCAACTTCAAAATATCCTTTTCATTTCTGATATAAGCGAACGGATTATATTTCATAGATTTTTTAAAATCAATAGTGTTAAGAACCTTTATTTTATAAGGCTCATAAACAATTTTTCCTTTTTTATCTCTCACAATTTCCGTTATAATATTTCCTTTCTTATCTTTCATTGGTTTACCTTTTTTATCAAATTTGATTTTAGTTTTAGGCGTTCCCCGCTGTAATAATTTACCGCATTCCAAAATTATTGTTCCCTTTGGGTCTGTGATAACGTATGAACTATGAAGCTGCATAAGGTTAGGTTTCAGCCAAAAACGAGTTTTACCCGAACCTGAACCGCCTATTATCAAAACATTTTTATTTCTTGCGTATTTAGGGTTTGGCGGTCTGCTGTTCATTGTTATACTCTCTGTTTCCGTAAGAATTACATTGTTTTCAGGCTTTGGGTCGGTATACGGCTGTATATCCTGGGTTGTTCCCCACCTTGCCGAACCATACTCCACATTTTTACGGTATTTTTTTGCGTCTTTGGAGTTCATATAAACAACAAGCCTGATAATTACAGTACCCACAAAAGCTACACCCATACTATTATAAGGCAAAAAAGGATATAAAGAATATATCTTCCAAAAAGCGAAAAAAATTATTACGTATGGTAAGTTGAGTAAAAGTATTTTTTTCATTTTTGGTGATATTCTCATCTTTCCCGCTCCTTATTTTTGTTTTTAACTTTATCAGCGTAAAGAGATTGAGAAAGAGTTTTCATCTTTTTAATTAAATTTAATACAGACGGTCTTGATTTTCGAGCTGATTTTTTCAAAGTTTTAGCTGAATACTCTTTAAAAGCCGCCGTTAAAGCGTCTGCGTCACGAGCTTTAAAAAACACGAGCCACTTTGGAGGACTTACCGTTTTATCTTTTTTCAGCGCGAAATCAACGCCGTATTTTCTCGCTGTTCTCTCAAAAGATTTTATATTGTTATCGGTTATCTCTATATTTGAAACTCCCGCTCCTTGTTTAACAAGACTTTTAACGCTTTGTTTTCCCTGATATAATTTAGGCTGTTTTTGCGTTTTTCTTTCAAGTAAGATTTTATTGATTGACTTAGCAAGCATTGTACTTGTTAATTTTGTTCCCCTGATTATTAAAGACACCGACTTTTCATTTATCTGCTCCTGCATTTTATACCCCCCATCTTCTTTAAAATTTTAGCGAATCTCAATTAAATCAACCCCTTTCCAATGAAGTTTTTACTTTTAAATTTTGTTTATATTCCTTTTTAGCGCTTATAATTGTTTTAAGCATATCGTTATAGTCTTTGCCTATTTTGGGAGATTCAATATTTATATTGTATTTCTTATCAATCGGCGGCTTAATGTTTTCAAGTTTTTCTTTTATTCTTTTTACAGCTTCAATTCCGGCTTTATCGTTATCCAAACATAACGTAACAGATGATATTTCGGGGAAATCCCGTAAATATCTAAAAAGCGCTTTATCGCTTGTACCGCCAAGAGCAAGCCTGTGACAACAGTTCCACACTCCTGTTTCGTTTTTATCAATAGTAGCTTTTGAAAGAGCGTCTATTGGCGATTCAAAAACAAACAAAGAATTTGAATCGGATTTTTTTACGGGAATTGAAAAACTGTAGCTTTTGTCACTTCCGTTTACATCTTTCATATATCTTCCGTAAATCCCCCGCAGACAAGCAAATTTCGCTTTGTTCTCCTTATCTCTGCCCACAAAAACGCAGTTATGATGTTCTCTGCTTTCATACAAAATTCTCTCTTTTATGCAGAAGTCAATAATTTCTCTGTCAATGCCACGGTTAAGCAGATATGAGATAACACGGAAATTATCCCAAAATCTTTCCGGTAAAATAAATTTTTCTTTTGGCTGTTCCTTTAAAGGTTTAACAGGTTCAGATATAATTATCGGAGAAGCTCTGCTGTCAATCAGTGTTTTTACAGCGTTTACAAAATCCATATTTCTGACTTTAATCAGAAAATCCAAAGCCGACACGCCGCCGAAATTATGACTAAACCAATACCATTTTCCATTGCTTATTTTTAAGCTGTTGTGTTCCGCAAGTTTATACACGTTATTTCCGCATTTGATTATTGAGTTTGGCTCACAGAACCGCATATACGTTAAAAGGTCAATTTTTCTAACCGCTTCTATTTGTTCTTTGCTGACTCCTCCCAAAATCTCACACCTCCTTTCAAAATTTATCTTTTATATAAAAAGGCTTATTAACTCAAAAAAATTCTTGAATTAATAAGCCTTTTCTTCTATTTGATTAAAAAGTATTTTTAATTCCTTAAAAAAACATCTGCTTTTTATATTCATTCCAATATTTTTACACTCCTCCTCAAACTCAAACCGCATTTCAAGCTGTTCAACTGTATAATTCGCTTTAAATTTATTCCAAGTATTTTTATCCATTACTCTTAACTCGTCCCAAAGTTTAGGAAAATGTTTTCTTAATTGTCTTAAATTTTCAAGTGACTGCAAAGGACAACACCAGCAGGATACTCTGTTGAATATTTCATAAAGTCCCTCCCAGTCAAAACCTTTTTCATAGCAATATTTAAGCGCTTCTTTTTCAGTTACACCAAAATCGTACAGCGGATATATTTTATTTTTTATTCTTTTCGGCTCATCAGCGGCTATTCCCACATACTGTTTTACAGTATAATTTTTATTGAGTTCTCTCAAATACCTGTTAATAACGTCTGTTTTTAATTTTGAGGTACACCAACGATTTGTCCCGTTGGAAAACGGCCAGCCGTAACCAATATCATTACTGTGATTTTTACTTTTTGCCTTATGCTGATATAAATAATAATCGTACTCCTTTTCAGCCTTTAATCTGGTAATCGGACGTTCTATATATTTTTCAAGTTTATCAATATGCTTTAACACAGCAGGAAATTCTTTGCCTGTATCACAAAATAAAATTAAATCAACAGGCATATTTTTTTCCAACATCATTAAAAGCATAGCTGTACTATCCTTGCCGCCAGATAGTGAGATAACATTTTTTATCGGTTTTTCATTCAAGATAAATACCCCCGTTTTATAAAATTTGAGAAAATTCAGCTAAAACTTGTGAAATCCATTTAAAATTTCAAAATCTTCTCTGTATTTACTGCTGATAGTCTCAAATACTTTTTCAAAATTCCTATTTACTTTAATATTTATATTCGTTTAATTCCTCCCTATTATTTTATTGGTTTTTCTTTAACCCAACGTTTTTTCATTTCGTGTGGGTATTGATTCTCGTCTTTGGGTTTGCTGCGTCCATTCCATTCAAGACCGCCAGCCTTGCCCTCACACCTATATCCTGCTGCTTTCAGGCTTGTTCCCGGCTCGCTTTCAAGAATGTATGTAACCACTTTCTTATAGCCCATAGCCGTCGCCGTCCTAAAAGCTGCCGCATATAAAATACTGCAAGCGTTCTTTGTTCCATCTGTGCAAAGGCGGTTGACTTCAAGCGTCTTTCCGTCGTCTAAACAGCGACTTACTGGTCTGCCACAAATACAAACTCCTACAAGCTTCTCATTATCGCTCACACCGATTGAAAATTTATGCCCTTTGCTGGCTTTATGGTGTCGGTGATACTGCGTAACAAAGTCATTTGCCTGTCGGAGCGTTATAGGAATGATTTCAAGCACTGTGCCTACCTCCGTTTTATTCAAGATAAATACTTCCGTTTTATAAAATAAAAAAAGGCACTTCACAAAGAATGCCTTTTACAATAGTTTTTAAAATTTTCTTTTTTGTAACACCTGCTGTAAACATACTTTTGAGCGAATATAAGCTGTAATTTATCCGGCTCAATTCCTTTGTTTCTTTCAGCCTGTGCGTATAAATTGAAACTTTTACATATTCGGTGAAGTTCCTGTACTCTTTTGTCTGCGTCCTCTAAATCTTTTTGCACTAAAATATAAATAAAAACTTTACTTTTAGCTATTTTATGCTTATCAAACAGTTTTATAAGATTTTCAAAATAGGGTAACTGATATAACTTGTCACAGCTAAAACGAATATATTTAATCCATTTTAATTTTTTTATAATTCCGCAAATCTCATCATTCAGCAGAGTAATGTCCATTCCCTGATTTATGTCAATTCTATAATCTGTTTCGGATAGTTCTTTTAACTGATTTACGCCATATTCGCAGGCAAGAATATTATTATCCATAAGCACAAGTTTATCTGACGAGTTTCTCACAATATCCCGCCAATTTGCGTAAGAGCGTATATTTCCCTCTTTTTGGGGAACAACGCAGTATGAGCAGTTATTTATGCAGCCCCTTGTCAAAAAACCAACAGCATAATCACACAACGGGTAAAGACTGTAATCAGGGTAACAGCGGTCTATTTCTTCGGGCAGTTCATCATACAATCCGTAACCCGTACCGCCTTTTATCGTGTTTTCCGGCAAATTTTTATTTACAGACGTAAACTCAAAAACCTTACTTGAATATACTTTATCATAACTTTTATCTTTAATCCACCATTCAACCTGATGACCTAAATTTTTATGGTACGCTGATATTTTCATCAAAGCAAGATTAGGAAAACTTTTATTAGCCATTCTCTCATATTCAGCGTCATGCAGACCTATTCTCATGATTTTATCCCTCCTTTACACTTTATTTTTTTCAACCGCTTTGCGGCAGATTATATCCCATATAGTTTAAATAATTTATGCCGTTGTAAATACACTCTGTACGGGCATTATAAAGACAAGTCAATCAATACGCTTTTTTATGTTTTATCGGGTGTTTCTGTTCCTTGAATTTATTAATCGTGTATATAATCACACCATAATCAACTTTTGCAAGAACAGATTTAACAATAGATAAAGGTTTATCTTCTCCATCTATTCGGATTGTTGGCGAATTGGATAATAAAGTTTCAGTAATAATAAATATTAGTGAATCAACTTCTGATTTATCTACTAAATCATTTGAAAACAAAGATTTATAGTTTATTTGATTTTTTACATAGTTTTCAATCTGTTTCTGCCTTCCATCTTTATTGACAAAAAAATTTAAAGGATACTTCATATTATCTGAATAGCCACTGTCATAGTCACAATCATTATTAAATTCTGTTTCGGTAATATGACATGACCTTGACTGTGACTTATTAAAATCATTATTATTATATTTAATATTATTAGTGTCCGTTTTTGGGAAGTCCGCACTTCCATTTTGCGGAAGTCTTGACTTCTTATTTGCGGAAGTCTGCACTTCCTCTTTTGGGGAGTCTTGACTTAATTGTTGATAACTTTGTGAATAATTTTTGCTTTTTTGTGTATAACTTTTACTGTCATCTGTAAAGAATTTTTTAATATAAATTTTTGTAGGTTTTCCCTGTCCCTGCTTCACACGCTCAATCAATTTTATATTTTCCAGCTCGGCAATAATTTTAATGCCTTTGGTATGTCCGCAGTTCATATACTCTTGAATATCCCCCAAAGTAAAGTATATGTAAATTCTGTTATTGTCCTCATCGTGCCAGTTATTCTTAAAAGATAAACCCATTCTGTCAAGCATTAAACCATACAGAATCTTTGCGTCATTAGACAATTTTTTGAAATGAGGCTCTGTAAACATAACCTTTGGTATACGGTAAAAGGTATATTGTTCAGCTTCGTTTCCATAATAGTAATCACTTTTAAACTCCATAAGTTCAGCCCCTTTTATGTTTTTAATAAAAAAAGACGCTGATAACCCAACGCCTTTTTTTTAATTTATAAATTCAAAATTTTTATTTTTAATTATTATGTTATCTCAAAATTATGTATTTCTACAAAATTTTTTATTTAAACCTACACTTATAGCTAATGCTGTATCAACTTTATTCATATATTCATTATTAAGACACCCTAAATATTCTTTTAATCTACTACGGTCAACAGTTCTTATTTGCTCTAAAAGAATAATAGAATTATCTTTTAAATAATCAATGTTTTTAACAATAACGTGAACAGGAAGTTTTGTTTTCTTGCTGTTAGTTATAGCCGCAACCACAAGAGTCGGACTATATTTATTGCCAATATCATTTTGTATTACAATTACTGGTCTAATATCTCCGCCTTGTTCTGAACCTTTAACCGGATTTAAGTCAGCGTAATAAATATCTCCTCTGTGCGTTGAGTACATCAAACATTTCTCCTTTTATATTTTATATACAGACTGCCTTTAATATATAAAAGCAGTCTGTTTCTTTTTATAATTTGTTTTTTAGTCAGCCATATTTGCCACGCACCCCGGCTAAAGGAATAATTCAGGCTATGGTCGGCTACCATATCATAGTTCCAAAGTATCGTTTAAACGTGTACCTTAGAAACTCCCCGTCAAATCTATGCGAGGTCGTGAGAAAGTATCATTATATCCTATATAAGTCATTGCGTTTTGACTGCCAAATCAAATTTTATAACAATCGCTTATCGCTCCGGTCCCGAAGTTATCCCCCCTTTTTCGGATTTCCATTTTCGCGCCGCTGTTATAACCGCTCGTTAAATAAGAAACGTACCTAAATTATTGTTTATTAAATTTTCAAAGAGCGACAGCAGTTCCAACCAAACTAAAGCATAATAAATTTAGAAAGCGACAATATTATTAATAAAATCACATTATCCATTTATTTATTCATAATGGAATTACTGTAAAAAAAACCTTTCACTTAACGCACTAAAAAAGTGGGGTTGGGGGGGTATAAATTTAAAATTTTTCAAAAAGTTTTTTTAACTTTCTTTTTGCAGAGTGAATACTTTCTCTTACAGATGTAAAATCAACATTTTCAATTCTTGCGATTTCTCTCATCGAGATATTTTTGAATACGTGCATTATAAATCTTCGTTTCTGAACTTCCGTTAAACTGCCATCTTTCAGAAACTTTTTAAAAGCCAAAGCAATATTCTGCTTGTCCAACTTTTCTATGTAACTTTCATCAATAGTTAAAGCTGTAATATCTTGTATCTGTTTTGTATTTTCCAAAGATAAAGTCTTTTTTGTTATTCTGTTTTCTATCCTGTCCTGCTCTAAATAAATTTCATCTGACAGCGCTTTTAATTCCCTAAAATCTTGTTCCGTTTTATCAGGATTAGCTTTCAAATAATCGACCAGACTTATTTCAATAATTTGATTTGCGGTTTTGTAAACAATACCATCAGAATATTTATTAATAGCGTAGTCGTTGCTTTTATAATTTTTCATTTTCTACCTCCAATTTGTTTTCTGTTAATCCAAAAACAAATTGGAATTGGCGGTGACCTACAATGAAAATATTTGTTGATAAAATTTATTTTTATGTCAAAAAAATCAAGCAAATATTGAATACTAAAATATTTTAAAAAAAAATGTCTATAAAATAACAAATTTGTCGACAAAAAAAAAGTCATAATCCAATTAAGAATTATGACTTTTTTTAAATAATATTTATTTATAAAATAAGATTTATTTTTTTTGACATACAAAATACTCCCACCTAAATTAGAAAAACTATTTTAGATAAGATTATAAGTATATAAACTGCATTTGAATTATAATTTTATGTAGTATTACTATAATCTTGTGTAAAAATTCATTTAGTATTTATTTAAAATAATTAACATAAATTTATTTTTATAATAATACTACAATATTTTAAAAAATTTGTCATATCATACAATAAACTTTACAATAAAAAAAATCCTATCTTTATATGTAAAAAATAGGATTAAAATATTTTATTTTTCTATGTTTAACTAAAATTATTTTTAATAACTTTACATTTTAATATATAATTCATTCAATTTTATTTCTA
>Ga0137308_102721_pt1 | contig 10841 bp, 10 predicted proteins | sample Inofrocosms_June_FD_97181 | JGI IMG/M metagenome (GOLD analysis project Ga0137308, IMG submission 97181) | Mouse cecal microbial communities from Vienna, Austria - N-Acetylneuraminic and N-Acetylglucosamine D2O microcosms_June | ecosystem: Host-associated > Mammals > Digestive system > Large...
TTTAACTCCGATAAAAAGTGAAGCGGGCCGCCCAGGAATGCCACATGCCCCCGGATCGGCTTGCCGCAGGCAAGGCCGGATATGGTCTGGTTCACCACCGCCTGAAAGATGGAGGCGGACAGATCTTCCCTGGTAGCGCCTTCGTTGATCAGGGGCTGGATATCGGACTTGGCAAATACGCCGCAGCGCGCTGCGATCGTATAAAGAGACTGGTAGTGTTTGGCGTATTCATTTAAACCGGAGGCGTCCGTCTGCAGCAGGGATGCCATCTGGTCGATAAAAGAGCCGGTGCCGCCGGCGCAGATCCCGTTCATTCTCTGCTCCACGTTACCGCCTTCAAAATAGATGATCTTCGCGTCTTCCCCGCCCAGTTCGATCGCCACGTCAGTCTTCGGGGCGAAGGTTTGCAGGGAGGTGGATACGGCGATCACTTCCTGCACAAAAGGAATCTCCAGATGGTTTGCCAGCGTCAGGCCGCCGGAACCGGTGATCACGGGATGAACGGTGAGTTCACCCAGCTTTTCCTTCGCCTTTTCCAGAAGGCTGCTCAAAGTTTCCTGAATATTGGCAAAATGCCGCTCATAGTCTGCAAATAACAGGTTGTTTCCGGCGTCCAGCACGGCGATCTTGACTGTAGTGGAGCCGATATCGATACCTAATGTATATGTGAAATCTTTCATAAATTCCCTTTCTTTTGCACGGATCTGCCTGTGCATAATGGGTCTGCGCCGGAACTGTGCCGACATGCTCTCATACATGAGAACGGCTGTGATTTTTCGTATCGAAACTGTCCGGTCAGACATTCCCAGACATTATACGACATTCTTCTTTAGATTTCAACGTACTAAAATTTAGAAAAAAATGAATAAAATAAAATCTTTTTCTTAAAAAAGAATAACTGTTATGCAAATTGTATTAAAATAGAAGAGAATCGATGCTTCACAGTTTACTTTTTTTTCCTGAAATGGTATTATAACTTGAAATGATGTGAATGAGCGGCGGCAGCCGGCAAAGGATAAACGCCAGCGAGGGTCTGGTGCGGCGGGAGCCGTTTCTCATGCTGTTATTGTCCGGAAGCTTTGATCTTGGCAGTATGCGGTGATGCGGAAAATATGGAAACGGTAACTGTATTATAACTGTATATATATAGAAAAAAGAGGAAAGCAAAATGCAGAAATTTGTGAAAAATATGGAAAAAAGGTTCGGCAGGTATGCGATACCTGACCTGATCAATTACTTTATCGTATGTTATGTGGCGTCTACGATCATCAGCCTTTTTATGCCGGGGCTGTACTACGGTTTTCTGGCGCTGGATTTTGAGAAGATCATGCACGGGCAGGTCTGGAGGCTGTTTACGTTTATTCTGGCGCCGGAGACTTTGTCGAGCGGTTTTTTCGGAACGGGGATCAATATATTCTTTTTTGTGATCAAGATCCATATCTATTATCTGTTCGGGCATTCGCTGGAAAATATGTGGGGAGCTTTCCGGTTTAACCTGTATTTTATCGGCGGCATCATCCTGACGATCCTGGCGGAGTTGATCCTGTTTGTGACGACGGGGCAGAGCGCTTATTACGGCGGTATGAACTATCTGTACCAGTCCATGTTTTTTGCCTTCTGTGTGCTGTTCCCGGAAGAGCAGTTTTTGATCTATTTTGTGTTCCCGATCAAGGCGAAGGTGCTTGCCGTGCTGGACGCCATCCTGCTGGCGGTGGATCTGATTCAGTATCTGGGAGCAGGGATGTACTCCTATTGTCTGGCAATCGTTGTGGCGATGCTGAATTTCCTGATTTTCTTCTATGTTTATAAAGGGCTTGACAGATACAGTCCGAGGCAGATGAAGCGGCGCAGGGAATTTAAGCGGCAGACCATGCGGCAGCCTCAGGGAGTGACAAAGCATCAGTGTGCGATCTGCGGCAGGAACGAGATGACGAATCCGGAATTGTCTTTCCGGTTCTGCTCCAAGTGCAACGGAAATTATGAGTATTGTGAAGAACATTTATTTACCCATCAGCATGTAAAGTAAAGACAGAGGGGAATATGGACAGAGAGATTTTATTTGCAAAGACGCTGGAACAGGTCAGAAAACAGGGAAAGATACAGGGAAACCGCATCGGCAAAGAGCAGGTGCGGGAAGCCTTTGCGGAACTTTCTCTGGAGGAGTCCCAGCTTGAACTGGTTTATGATTATCTGGAAAAGCATCATATCGGCGTGGACAGGGAGGCTTCCGGGGAGGAAAACCTGACGGCTGAGGAGACGGATTATCTGCAGGAATATCTGGAAATGCTGCAGGCTATACCGGAACTTCCGGACGGGGAAAGGGAAGCGCTGTTTTTGTCGGCTATGGCGGGGGATCTGTCGTCCCAGAAGCGGCTGACGGAGGTTTTTCTGCCGAAGGTGCCGGAAATGGCGAGGATCTACGCGGGGCAGGGCGTCTATCTGGAGGATCTGATCGGGCAGGGAAATATGGCGCTGAGCGAGGGCGTCGCCATGCTTGGCGCAGCGGAAAACGCGCAGGACGCGGAAGGAATGCTGGCATGGTTTATCATGGATTCCATGGAAAAGCTGATCGCGGAGGGCGCGGAAAACAGAAAGGCGGATAAAAAACTGGAAGATAAAGTCAACCATATCGCGAAGCAGGTAAAGCAGCTCGCGGAGGATCTGCGGCGCAAGGTGACGGTAGGGGAACTGGCTGAGGAGACCGGCATTCCGGAGGAGGAGATCCGGGATGTGTACCGGCTCAGCGGGTATGTGATAGAGGACCTGGAAGATAAGCAATGAGGCGCCTGTTTTATTCGGGTACGGGAAATTGGAGGACGGGCGGCAGGGCGCCTGTTATGCGAATTATAACTTTTTGCAGCGGCGAAAGCGGAAATGTTGCAGGGAAAAGGATGAGGTTATGCCGTTTCGGTTGTCGAAAATAAAGGACTTGATACAGGAAAAGAAGAAGGAAGGCGGGAACCCGAAAAGTTCCACGGCTGTCTATGAAGATTTTAAGTATATGCTGCAGGATGTGGGCCGTATTTATATCGGGGCGAAATATACCTACCGGGAACTGATGGAGAATCCGGAGGCGGCGTTTAAGTTTAAATCGGTGATAGAGCATTATCTGCTGCGGGAGACGGATCCGGATACTTCTCTGGAAAGTGATTTTTACTATATGAAGCCGGAAAGCTTTTCCTGCAGGACATATGAGCAGTTAAAAGTAAAATTAAAGATCAGTATCCTTGTGGACAGGCAGGGAAAAGGCGGAAAGACAGAACGGGTATACCGGGAAAAGACGGTATCTCTTTCAGAACTTGCATCGATACCCCTGGCACAGAAAAAGAGGGACGGTATTGTCGTACAAGAGCTGATTTTGTCGAAACTCGCGCTCGTTTCTTTTGTACTTTAGAAGAAAAATACTTGAAAATTGTCGAGAAATCTGGTATTGTATGGATAGCGGGAGGATAAAGTAAAGAAAATAGAGATCCTGCGATTATAAATTTTGGTAAAATTCCCCTTTTACACTGAACAGGTTAGGGTTATGCCCTGCCTGTTCTTTTATATGCGCAGACCCGCAAATAGAAGATTGCAGCTGACGCAGCATGCGGGCCGCGCGGTGAGCAGGGGAAGGTGAGCCTTCCCTGCCCGCTCGCACACACCGTGTTTATCTTGTATAATCGGCTTCCAGCAGCGGCCTGACTTCCGGATTTTCTTCGACCCAATGCCGTGCGCGGTAGCAGAGCCGCCAGATCATATTGTCGAGTACATCTCCGTCTTTCAGCGCATCTACGATTTCTTCCACATAAGGATTAGGTCCGTCATATGGATTTGTCAGGTTAAGGTAGTCCCGGAACGTATAGAGCATTTTCCGGTAATCATCACCCCAGTTCAGTCCGCCGTTGTCCAGCAGTTCGTGTTCGATCCTGCCCGCGATGCGGATGACTTCCCCCTGGGCGGTCTGTGCCCGTCCATCAGGAGGGACGAGAAAGTTCCAGAGTTCTTTAAAATTGTCCTTAAATCCGCCGACATTAGTCACGATGATCGGAGAGACACCGTCGTGGAAGGAGGATGCAGGCAGCATTTCGGCGTCGAAAAGCTGACAAAGACTCTGCAGAGAGGCTTCCTGATTTTGGATAAATTTAGTGACTTTTTTCCCTGCGTTATGACGATAGAAAGTCTCTGAAAAGGCAGATACAAACTGGCGGCAGCGCTCGCTTATCCCGGCGCCGTGCTTTAATAAAAGTCTGCAGATATCATATTTTTTTGTACTGCTCAGATCCGGTTCGATCAGAACGGCTTCCAAAGGAGTAAAATGGCAAAAGCCGCCGAAATCCATTGTCTGCGCATCAACGCAGGCGCCGGCCTTCAGCAGTGCCCGCACTGCCTTCATTCTACCCCGGGTGGCGGCGGCATGGAGCGGTGTAAATCCTCCCGGAGCGGCAGCTTCAATATCGGCGCCGAGTTTTATCAGAAGCGGGATATTCCCGTCCAGTCTGATGATATCAAAGATCGGCGTATTTCCGGAATCATTCCGGAAATTGATATCGGCGCCCTGTTCCTTTGCCCAGATAGCAAATTCCTCAGGCATGGGCGATAAGGAAAAAACATTGGAACCAATTAATTTAAATGATGATACAAAACAATCTGCACATCGGTAATGCCGGCGGATATTTTTGCAGCCTCTGACGTGAGATGCCGGTTTTTCCAAGCAGATATTTCAACAAAACAGTCTTTTGGAATGAATTCGGTATTTCTTATTCACTTTTTCTGATCGTATATTGTTTTTTGCATACAAAAAATATATACTGTTACCAAAAAGGAATCATACAATGAAACGGAGGTTATTATGTCGATCAAATCAGATTATCATCTGCATTCCCATCATTCCGGGGACAGCGATGCGCCTATGGAGGAGATGGTGAAAAACGGCATTGCCGCAGGACTTGAGGCAATGTGTTTTACGGAGCATGTGGATTTTGACTTCAGGCCCCTCGGAAAAGAGAAGAGCGATATGTTCGAATTGAATGCGGATTCTTATTTATATGAACTGCTGAGCCTGAAAAAGAAATACGAGGATCAGATCGAACTGCTCTTCGGGCTTGAATGCGGGATGCAGCCCCATACCGCCCGGGAGAATGTGCGTTTTATCAAAGAGCACGAATATGATTTTGTGATCGCTTCCGTCCATCTCTGCGGGGGGAAAGATCCCTATTACCCGGAATATTTTGAGGGAAAAGAGGAGGAAGAGGCGCTTCGGGAGTATCTGGAGGAGACTTTCCGCAATATAAAGGTATTCGGTAATTTTGACTGCCTCGGTCATCTGGATTACATCATACGCTACTGTAAGAAGATGGACAGACAGTATGAATATGTAAAATACAAGGATATTATTGACAGGATACTGTCCTATCTGATCGACAGGGAGAAAGCGCTGGAGTTGAATACGGCCGGCATCAGAAAGGGCATGCAGGAGATGAATCCCTGCAGGGAGGTCATCCGGCGTTATCATGAGATGGGCGGCGAGCTGATCACTATAGGCTCCGACGCTCACAGGCCCGGGGAAGTGGCTTCCGGTTTTGACAAGGCGGAAGAGCTGCTGCGGGACTGCGGTTTTCAGTATTATACGGTATACAATGGCAGGATCGCTATGATGAAAAAATTATAAATACCAAAATTTACGGAACTGGAAACAGTAAGCCCGCTGACAGCGCCCAGAGTATTTACGGACGCAGGGCGGCCGGAAATATCTCTGCCGGGAAAGGGGCTGTGAGAGGGCTTACGGAACTGGAATAGGAGAATAAACATGGGTTTAGAGGATTTAACGGCGCTTGGCGCGAAAGCAGGAAGTCTTTTGAAGGAAATGACGGCAGGAAAGGCGGAAAACGCTGCAAATGAGCGGGCGGAGGTGTTTAAAAAGATCTGTGCCCTGATCCCCAATAAAGTGGATAATGCAACGGTGGTGAGCGTGCTGGATCTGATGCGCAAACAGCAGAAGGCGGTGAAGAAGGATTTTTCGAGCCATACGGCAAGGAACGAGGAGGCATTTAAAAAACATGCTCCTGTCATCACAAAGAATAAAGGCTTTGTGGAGGATCAGAACAGCTATACGGATATGGCTTACGGGGATGCTACGATGCAGTATTCCGGCTGTGAAATTTTTGCAACTTATAATGCGATATACAGTATCACGGGGAAGACCGTGATGAGTCTGGCAAAGATGATATCCGAATATGAGAAGGACGGCATGGTGCTTTCGGGTAAATTCGGCACGGCGCCGAAGGCCATCAAGGATTTTCTGGATAAACATGGTTTTAAAACGGAAATGACCACTAATGAGGCGGACTTTGACAATTTCGGGAAAAAGTTCCAGAGCCTGATCCTTACCATGTACAATGATAAGGATGACATCAGCAAGGAAGTGCATACCGTCAATATTTCCAAAGAAGGCGGGAAGTATCTTGCACACAATGTATACTGCAACGGCAAGGTGGTGGGACCTGAGGCTTCCGTAAAGGATTTGATCGGGAAGATGAATGGCGGAAAGGCAAAGGGGATTTCCCTGATCGGCGTCTCTAAAGCGGTTTAGGGATCTGATATGAGCGCCCGTGCGGCATACGTGGGATTCCGGAAACCGGGATAAACTAAAATTTTCCTAAAATTACGAAAAATATGGTAATTACATCTTGAATTTTAAAAGCAGATTGGGTAGAATACTAATGGTGACAGAATTTTGACAGATACACTCCGGAATATGAGGGGACAGACTGTCAGAAAAAATATAAATTTTTTTAGGAGGGACTAAAAAATGGCAGTAAGAGTAGCAATTAATGGTTTTGGCCGTATCGGTCGTCTTGCTTTCAGACAGATGTTTGGTGCGGAAGGTTATGAGGTTGTAGCGATCAACGATCTGACAACACCTTCCATGCTGGCACACCTGTTAAAGTATGATTCTTCTCAGGGCAGATATGTTGCTGTCGGTGAAGAAGATCAGGTAACAGCTGATGACGAAGCAGGCACGATCACAGTAAAAGGCCAGACGATCAAAATTTACAAAGAGCCCGACGCAAATAACTGTCCTTGGGGCGAACTTGGTGTAGACGTAGTTCTGGAGTGCTCCGGTTTCTATACCTCCAAAGCAAAAGCTCAGGCACACATCAATGCCGGCGCTAAGAAAGTTGTTATTTCTGCTCCTGCAGGAAACGACCTTCCTACCATCGTTTACAATGTAAACCATGACACACTGACAAAAGAAGATACTATCATTTCCGCAGCATCCTGTACAACAAACTGCCTGGCTCCCATGGCAAAGGCTCTTAATGACCTTGCTCCCGTTGAGTCCGGTATTATGTGCACGATCCATGCTTATACAGGCGACCAGATGATCCTTGACGGACCTCAGAGAAAAGGCGATAAGAGAAGAAGCCGTGCAGGCGCTATCAACATCGTTCCCAACTCCACAGGTGCAGCAAAGGCTATCGGCCTTGTTATTCCTGAACTGTCCGGCAAGCTGATCGGTGCGGCACAGCGTGTTCCGACCCCGACAGGTTCTTCCACACTTCTGTTCGCAGTTGTTAACAAGACTGTAACAAAAGACGAAGTAAACGCAGCTATGAAGGCAGCAGCAAACGAGTCCTTCGGTTATAACACAGACGAGATCGTTTCCTCTGACGTTGTAGGTATGAGATTCGGTTCCCTGTTCGATGCTACTCAGACAATGGTTAGCCCTCTGCCGGATGGCAAGACACAGGTAGAAGTTGTTTCCTGGTATGACAATGAGAATTCCTATACAAGCCAGATGGTTCGTACGATCAAGTACTTCGCTGAGTTAGGTTAATTCAGAAAACAGTCAGAAATGATGTAAGTGACTATGAGGTCCGGTCCATAGAGGACCGGACCTTTTATATGCGCACAGGTGCGGAGAGGAAGGATACAGTATAAGCTGCCAGCACCCGGCGCGATATGAATCCGCGGATGCGGAACTGGAATAAAACAGCATCAGTCCGGACAGTGCCCAGAGAATTTACGGACGCAAAAGCGGGCGGAAATTTTTCTGAGTCAATCGGTACTGGGAGGACAGATGCGGAACTGGAATAGGAGGATGGTAAAATGGGATTAAATAAGAAATCCGTAGATGATATTAATGTAAAGGGAAAACGCGTGCTGGTAAGGTGCGACTTTAATGTGCCTTTGAAAGACGGCGCTATCACAGATGAGACCCGTATCGTAGCAGCGCTTCCCACGATCAACAAACTGATCGCTGACGGCGGCAAGGTGATCCTTTGCTCCCACCTCGGCAAAGTAAAGAACGGCCCCAACGAAGGAGAATCTCTTGCACCTGTGGCAAAGAGGCTTTCCGAGAAACTGGGCAAGGAGGTAAACTTTGTTTCCGATTACAATGTAACTGGCGAAGCTGCAACAAAGGCAGTGGAGGCAATGAAGGAGGGAGACGTAGTTCTTCTGCAGAATACACGTTTCCGCGGAAAAGAAGAGACAAAGAACGGCGAAGAGTTCAGCAAGGAACTGGCTGAACTGGCTGATCTGTATGTATGTGACGCATTCGGCTCTTCCCACAGAGCACATGCATCCGTGGAAGGCGTGACAAAGTTCATCAAGGAAAAAGGCGGAGAGAACGCGGTTGGTTATCTGATGCAGAAAGAGATCGACTTTCTCGGCAACGCGGTAGAAAATCCGGTAAGGCCTTTCGTAGCGATCCTCGGCGGTGCAAAAGTTGCGGATAAGCTGAATGTGATCAATAACCTGCTGGAGAAATGCGATACCCTGATTATCGGCGGCGGCATGGCTTATACATTCCTGAAAGCAAAAGGCTATGAGATCGGTACATCTCTGGTGGATGAAGAGAAGCTGGATTACTGTAAAGAGATGATGGCAAAAGCAGAAGAAAAGGGCAAACAGCTCCTGCTCCCTGTAGACACCACGATCGCTGCAGATTTCCCGAACCCTATCGACGCTGAGATCGCAGTGGAGGTAGTTCCCTCCAACGCAATCCCTGCAGATAAGATGGGGCTGGATATCGGTACAGAGACAGCAAAACTCTATGCAGATGCTGTGAAATCCGCTAAGACAGTTGTATGGAACGGACCTATGGGCGTATTTGAGAACCCGATCCTTGCAAAAGGTACGATTGCTGTAGCACAGTCTCTGGCTGATACGGATGCAACAACGATCATCGGCGGCGGTGACTCCGCAGCGGCAGTGAACCAGCTCGGCTTTGCAGATAAGATGAGCCATATCTCCACAGGCGGCGGCGCTTCTCTGGAGTTCTTAGAGGGCAAAGAGCTTCCCGGCGTGGCAGCAGCAGATGATAAATGACCGAGCGAAGCGAGGGATACGAGCAACAAGCAAAGCGGTTGCGAGCCGGTTTGCGTAGGCAAACTGGAATTTGATGACACGTATCTTGACATTATTGCGGCGGCCAAGGTGGACATTTCGAAAGGCGTGGATTCGGCAGAACGGAAGAAATATTTGGACCTGCTTCAAAAAATCAGCATGGGAAAAGTGACGATTTCGGATGAGCGGTTTTACTTAAAATCGAACACGCAGGCAAAGTTGGAGTTTAATCTTGTGGCAGAAGGGCTGCGCAAGATTGCCTTGGCATGGCAGCTGATAAAGAATGGCACGTTGGAAAAAGGTGCGGTTTTATTTTGGGATGAGCCGGGAGCGAATGTCAATCCGAAATATATACCGGTTCTTGTGGAACTTTTGCTGATGTTGCAGAAGGAAGGTGTGCAGATTTTTATTTCCACACATGACTATTTTCTGTCGAAGTATATAGACGTGAAGCGAACGGCCGAGGACTCTGTGCGATATTGTTCTTTTTATAATGAAGATGAAAAAGGAAACGTCTCATGTGAAATAGCGGAGTCCTTTGACTTGTTGGAACACAACGCGATAATGGAAACGTTTCGCCAGTTGTATATGGATGAGATAGGGGTGTCAATATAGAGGGTTCGTGGACAAAACGGGTCACTTATTGACATCCTTTTTCTTAGTCCTTCCCAACAAATAATCCACGGAACAATTATAATAATCAGCCAATGCGACCAGGATATCCAGAGGGATTTTCCGGGTTCCGTTCTCGTAATGAGAATATGCCCGTTGGCTGATATTGAGGGCTTTTGCTAAATCCCTTTGCTTTAAATCCATGTCTTCGCGTAAATCTCTTATGCGTCTTAAATTGATTTCAAACATGTTATGCTAAATCCTCCGTAAAGACAATTATATGCAGAACAAAATGGACTATTGCATTAAAGAACAAAATGGGCTATGCTATCGGAATAATAAAGAGTATGTTTTTGCATGAAATTTTTGTAAATATAGGGACTGTCATTTCCCGACAGCCCCTTGTGTTATTCTGTTTTTACCCCAGCGTCTTCCCGCCGTCACAGACGAAGTTCGCCCCGTTTACATAGCGTGCGTCGTCTGAAAGCAGGAAACGAACGACGTTTGCCACTTCATCCGGCGTGCTTGGGCGGTTCATCGTGCCATTTCGCAGAGTTTCCTTGGTGTACCCGCCGTCCTTGGTGTCCGCATATTGGGACAGGATGTCATCGAGCATGCCGGTGTTCACCCAGCCCGGGGAGACACAGTTGACGCGGACACCGTTTCCGCCGTTTTCGTTGGCGGCGTTCATGGTCATCCCCAAGACGGCGGACTTGCTCGAACCATAGCCGATTTCCAAGGCGTACCCGCGCATGCCGGAGCAGGAACAGGTGTTTACGATGGTACCGTAACGGTTTTTCTGCATGTATGGCAGACAATATTTCATCATCAGGAAAGTGCCGAACACATTAACCGCATATACATTTTTAAATGCGGAGAAGGAATAATTTTCCACC
>Ga0137308_102724_pt1 | contig 10831 bp, 11 predicted proteins | sample Inofrocosms_June_FD_97181 | JGI IMG/M metagenome (GOLD analysis project Ga0137308, IMG submission 97181) | Mouse cecal microbial communities from Vienna, Austria - N-Acetylneuraminic and N-Acetylglucosamine D2O microcosms_June | ecosystem: Host-associated > Mammals > Digestive system > Large...
GGCCAATATTGTGGACGCCATTTTGAAGCAGGACTGGGTGTGCGCAGTGGGCAGTGAGGAGGCAATCGAGAAAGAAAAAGAATTCTTTGAAGGGATTAAACACCTGACGAAAGGAAAAAAGTGATAGAGGATATGGAAAAAAAATCAGGGTTTGCGGCGATTATCGGCCGTCCAAATGTGGGGAAATCCACCATGATGAACCAGTTAATCGGCCAGAAGATTGCCATCACTTCGAAGAAACCCCAGACCACCCGTAATCGGATTCAGACGGTCTATACCGATGAGCGGGGACAGATTGTGTTTCTGGATACACCGGGCATTCACAAGGCCAAGAACAAACTGGGGGAATATATGGTACAGGCGGCCAGCCGGACCATTAAGGAAGTGGATGTGATTTTGTGGCTGGTGGAGCCTTCCACCTATATCGGGCCTGGGGACAGACACATCGCCGCCCAGCTGGAGCAGGTAAAAGTTCCGTTGTTTTTGGTGATCAATAAAGTGGACACCATTCAGAGAGAAGAAGTTCTGCCCGTTATCGACGCTTACCGCAGTCTGTGTGATTTTCAGGAGATCATTCCCATTTCTGCCCTGAAAGGACACAATACCCGGGACGTGGTGGATAGTATCTTTTCCTATCTGCCGCAGGGACCGCTGTATTATGATGAGGACACAGTCACAGACCAGCCTATGCGCCAGATCGCGGCGGAAGTTATCCGGGAAAAATCTCTCCATGCACTGGATGATGAGATTCCCCACGGCGTTGCTGTGGTCATAGACATTATGAAAGAAAGAAAGGGCGGCCGTCTGGTGGACATTGAAGCCACCATTGTCTGTGAAAAAGAATCCCATAAAAGGATCATCATCGGAAAGCAGGGCTCCATGCTGAAAAAAATAGGTTCCAATGCCCGGTATGAACTGGAGCATGAGCATATGCCAGGACAGCAGGTAAACTTAAAATTGTGGGTGAAAGTTCAGAAAAACTGGCGGGACAGCGATTTTCTCATGAAAAACTTTGGATATGAAAAGAAAGAAGTGTAGAGCGTGGGCGGCAGTATCACGGTGACAGGCATGGTGCTTTCCTCCATGCCTGTGGGAGATTATGACAAACGGCTGGTGCTTCTCACAAAAGAAAAAGGGAAGATTACCACATTTGCAAAAGGCATCCGGCGGCCCAACAGCCATCTTCTGGCTGCCGGAAATCCTTTTGTCTTTGGCACATTCCAGCTGTATGAGGGCAGGAGCAGTTACAATCTGCAGCATGTGTCCGTGCGCAGCTATTTTACAGATCTTGCAAAAAAACAGCCGGAAATCTATTATGGGTTTTACTTTCTGGAGCTGGCAGATTATTATGGCCAGGAAAATGCCGACGAGGGCGGAATGCTCAATCTACTGTATCTCACCCTGCACGCCCTTATGAACCCCAATATGGACAATCCTTTGATACGGAGGATTTTTGAACTGCGCACACTGGTTATCCAGGGGGAATATCCCCAGCTGGGAGCCTGTGTATCCTGCGGGACAAAGGAAAACCTGGCAGCTTTTTCCTGGAACAGACACGGAATTCTGTGCAAGAGCTGCGGGCTTCAGGTGCCGGATGCGTCAGGTCTGGAAGCGGCTGCTGTGTATGCCCTTCAGTACATAATGTCGGCACCGCTGCAAAAGCTGTATACCTTTGCCGTAAAGCCAGTGATACAGGGGCAGCTGGACCGGGTGGCGGGCAGACTGATGGAACAGGCGCTGGATAGGAAGATTAAGAGCCGGGAGATTCTGGAGGTTATGAGTTCTTAGAAAGCAGGTGGAGTGATTGAAAATTGTGGACATGCACTGTGATACGGTCAGTGCGTTATACCGGATGAAAAAGGAAGGACAGGGAGAGCATCTGTCCTCCAACAGTCTTTCCATAGATTTGGAAAAACTGCAGGCAGGGCATTACTGTCTGCAGAACTTTGCAGTATTTGTAAATATGGAGCAGACAGCAGACCCGTTAAAGACAGCCCTGGATATGATTGAACTGTATGAACAGGAAATCCAGCTGTGCGGCGGGGCTGTAACCCCAGTATACCGGTGGGAAGATATTTCCAGAAACCAGCAGGCGGGAAAAATCAGCTCCCTGCTCACTATAGAGGAAGGGGGAATCCTGAAAGGGGACATGGCCAATCTCCAGATGCTGTATGACAGGGGCGTGCGTATGGTCGGCCTGTCCTGGAATTATCCCAATGAGATCGGTATGCCCAATCTGCAAAGAGACAGCCAGGGAAACCCTCTGCTCACTCTGAGAAGCGATGAGGGGCTGACAGAATTTGGGATAGAGGTGGTCCTGGAGGCCCAGCGGCTGGGAATGCTGGTAGACGTATCCCATCTGTCAGACGGCGGGTTCTGGGATGTGGTACAGCACTGTCAGGCTCCCTTTGCAGCCAGCCACTCCAATGCTTCAGCAGTCTGTGGGGTGAGCAGGAACCTGACTGATAATATGATACGGGCCCTGGCGGAAAAGGGCGGCGTGATGGGTATCAATTTCTGCGAGGACTTTCTCTGCACAGAAGACAAGCACCAGGAGGGGATGCTGCTGGATGCAGTCATCCGCCATATCCGCCACATTATAAACATGGGCGGGGAGGACTGCGTGGGAATGGGCAGTGATTTTGACGGTATCCCCGGAAACCGTGACCTGAAAACAGCGGCTGATATGGGAGAGCTGGCTGCCCGGCTGGAACAGGAGAGGTTTCCGGCACGGCAGATTGAGAAAATCTGCGGGGAGAATGTGCTGAGGGTTTATAGGGAGGTTTTGTAGGAGTTTTTATATGTTTAATGGTGATTATGAGCGTGTTAAAAAGATTCTCAATACATATTACCAATCATTTATGAAGAAAACATATCGTGAAGAAAACGAAGAATCTGATTTTTTGATGAATGTATATGGGATCACTCCGGAACTCAAACGGGAAAATCGACAATATTGGGGTCGGGAGCTGGGAATGCTTTGGCAGCGGATTGTTGTTGATTTAGCTGAGCATCATTGTGATGATTTTCAGCCTGCTGTCAAATGTGGGGAGGATGAGCCATGTGATCTGGTGATAGGGCAGGATGCCATAGATACAAAATATCGTGTTGGTTCGGGTGATTCGGGTACTTTAAAGAAGTTTAAGCAGTATGGAAGATATCTGATTGAAAACAAGTATAGACCTGTATTTCTGATAGTGCGTCAAGATAATCTGCCTGCTGCTATAACGGCAGCCGAAAAAGGCGGGTGGACTGTATATACTGGCAAAGACACGATAGATTACATTAGAAGAAAAATTGGTGTCAATATAGTTGAATTTTTATCTCAATACGGTGACGAATTTTTAATTGATAAATAGTTAGTAAAAAATCTGCCCCTTAATCCAATCAAGGGCCAGATTTTTTATTGCATATCTTCAAGTCTTCTGTTTGCGATGTTGATATATTCTTGATTGACTTCTATTCCACAGTAACTAACTCCTAATTTTTTGCAGGCAACAGCGGTTGTACCACTTCCCAGAAAAGGGTCTATTAATATATTATCTTCTGATATTGGAATAATTAATTCCACAAGTCTTTCAATTAAATCAAGAGGCTTCACAGTGCAATGTATGTTATATTTATCAAGATTATCCCGCTTTACACCTTCAATGATATTTGATAAAAACCCGTGTTCTGTTTTTACTTTTAAAAGTCCAACACCATATTCATGCATGGTTTGAAAATAATTATTAATCAAAGGTTTCTGAACAACGCTTATTGCTTCCCATTCGTTACGCAGACAGCTATGCCATTCCTTCCATTTTGGTGCAGTCGGATCACCCAGTTTTTCAAGTTTTTTTGAATAATTTAATCCTTTCGGTATCCCGCTTTGACGTTTCCATACAAGCATATCTCTTGCATAAAAACCGACATTTTCCATGGCAACTTGTACTTGGGCAATTGTCCGCGTACTGTTAAAAATCAGAGCATATGCACCAGGTTTTAGAATACGGAACAATTCATTTCCCCATGACTCACACCATTGCTGATATTCAAGGATATTTTGTCGATTTCTTTGATACCATCTTTTATTTCTGACTCCTCCGGCAAGACCGCTGCCATAAGGTATATTTTTTACTAATGTGGAGCTGTTTCCTTTTATGCGGCTGGTCCTTCTTTTTATCTCTTCGGAATTCCAGTCTTTTCCAATAAACTCATAGTTATAGGGAGGATCCGTAACACATCCAGAAATACTACATTCAGGAATGTTTTTCATTTCTTTAATACAATCACCGGATAAAATAACATTTTTTATTTTCAAAACCAGTTACCTCGCACTATTTTATAGAAATATATCATCTTTATATACACTAACCAGAATGTTATTGCTATAATACGAAAGTAACTAGCACTACAGCGAACGATTCAAATTTTACAATCTGTAATGAGCAATATCCGCTTTTTTTATAAGAAAAATCCGATTATTTTCTATTGAAAATCGATGCTAAAGCGGCTTATTCAAAGTACAATGTAATATGCTCGCTGTAGTACTAGAGCGTGTTTGAAAATTCATTCACGCCACCCATACGCCCCACTTTGTGGCAGATTTTCCCCTTGTTCGGTTGCTGTAGCCCGCTAAGCGCCCTCATGCGGAACAAATCTCCCATATCATACCCTTGGGAACAAAGTGTGACGCACGGTTGACATAAAGCAATTTTCAAACACGCTCTAGTACACCCTTTCATAAATACTCAAACACTTAGCATTTATGAATCGTTGTACTAGCTGTTTCTGTGCATTACATTATATCGACTGCGATCAAAAAAATCAAGAGCGGATTTGGGATGTTACTTTCTTCCATACATCCCCGCCACAGGAAGAATACATGCCATAATCACAAATCCTGTCAGGGAAGCCGTCAAAAACAGCCTTTCTGCCGAGATCACAGAAATTAATAATGCTGAGAAAAACTGCCCCGCAAACATGGCCATTGTGCAGAAACTGATATTCAGCCCTCTGTTTGAGGGCGTGCTTTTATTTACAATCAGGTTGTTATACAAAGGCGTGGAAAAACCAAAACCGATTCCTGTAAATACAGCCGCTGTCCATAAGAGAAAAGACTTTCCGGAGAAAAAGTACTGAAGGAAAGCCAGTCCATAGGCGCAGAAGGCAATGGCCAGACACCCTTTTTCTTTGGCATATTTCACAATCTGCGGCGAGAACCCGGCGGCTATGACAGATACCACATCAATGGATGCCAGATAGTACCCCGTAAAAGCGGGGGAATACCCCAGCTGGTTCTGCAGGTAAAGGGGCAGCACCACCATAACGGTGAAAAACATCAGCATGCCCAGAAAAGCGATGAGGAGTACAAATGGGATGGGCACTCCCTTTTGGATTTCGGAAGGACTTTCCTGTTCTCTATCCGTATGTACAGGGGCAGCCTGTGTTCTGGGGATGAAGAAAACCAATCCCAGAAATGCCAGAAATCCCAGCCCGTAAATAAAAAACGGACTGCGCCAGGACATGTCAGCCAGCATTCCGCTGACGCTTAAATATACCACGCCCCCCAGTTCCATGGCCATACTCTGCATGGCAAGAATCTTCAGCTGTCTTTCTCCGTGAAAATAAGTGGAGATAAAGGAAACACTTGCATTCATAATTGCAGCGGTGGCGGCCCCCAGCAGGAACCGGTCAGCTAAAAGTGTGACCACATTGGGCATGAATGCGCCGGCAATTCCGAACAGTCCATAACAGAAGAGCCCGGCAAAAGCCAGCCAGTAAGGACCTTTCTTGTCAATCAGCCGGCCGAATAAGACGGTAGATACCACCACACCCAGGGCTGGGGTGGTAATCAGCCAGGAAGCATAATTGCCCAGATTATAAACCCTGCCCAGCTCAGCGGCGGCCGGAGTAATAGCCGTCCCCACCATGACAGTTAAACTGCTCATTAACATGAGTATCCCAATGCCTTTTTTATTCATCTGATTTTCTTCCCCCCTCATTATTATTAGAGTGTGTCTTAAAAATGCTTTGTATGATATGGTAGATTTTTCTCTCAAAATCTCTTGTATTTATCCGTTTAGATAATTTTCGAATATTTTAACATAAATACCTTATATTGTCAATGAATTTGGCGCTGAGCGGGTGGGAATGGAATTTGATATTGAGAAAGAAACGGCGTATAATGAATTTAATACAAGTATTCGTAGGCATTCAAAAGATAAAGGAAGGGTTTGCGTGCGTGAGATTAATTTGTATAATTTTCAATTAGCGGATTTGGAATTGTTTCTTGCTTTATAGGAAATTCCGACCTTTTGAGACATAAAGAAAAACATACGTTCCCCAAACATATGTTAGATCGATATGTATTTAAGGTACACAAAACAGACGGTCGAAGATTTAGAAGATATAAAAACCTTCTTCTCCAAAATCGTCTTCAAATGGGTCATCTTCATTTAAGAAATAATCCATATCGAGAAGATCATCCCCGCACATATGGCGAGTGTCCTCGGATGTCATGCCCTCTGGCGGATTATCCATATATTTTTTGCGTAGTTTCTCTGTGTTTGGATTCATATGTACTGCCTCCTTTGAAAGGAGTATACCATAAGAACGGGATTTGGGGAAGTCAGGCGGATGACCTCCTTCCACGAGAACGAGACATGGCTTTCTCGTACATTTCTTCCAGAGAAACACGTTTATGGTTAAAGTAAAGTTCTAAAAACAGCATGGCCGTACCACATTCACACTTTAAGGGGTCGTAACCAAAAGAAGAAAGGATGGCGGTACGCCATTGGTTAAAGCTTCTGTAAAAGGAATGTTTTTCACGGGAGATGGCTCTGTGGAGTTTTTTGTCAATCTCCCGGTGTCTTGCATAAATGCCGCCATAACGGATCATTTTGTAATGCTTTTCAGGAATATGGCGGATGAGGCGTTCAATGAATTCCATAACAGGAAGTGTTTCTTCCACATAGTCATTATCTTCGTGCCGGTTATAATGGAACGTGACAAAGTCACCATGTACTGGTCAATCCGGGAAGTGGCGGTCGCGGGCCGCCCAAGATAACGCCCGATATAGTTTATCACGGTTTGAGGATCACATTTGTTTGGTTTAGCATAGACATAAAAGCCATCCTTGTGTTCCCGGTAACAGCGTGCTTTCACTTTTTTAAAGGGGTGCCTGATCCTGGATTCCATTTCATTCAGAAGCGCGGTACGGAAAGAATTACGGAGGAAAGTATAGTTAAAGTGATTCACATTACGCCAGAAACCGTTATCACTATAACCGCCCTCAGAGATCAGGCAGTGAATGTGGGGGTTCCATTTCAAATCCCTGCCGAAGGTATGGAGAACCATGATAAAACCGGTTCCCATACTCATTCTCGACAAACCGGTCCTTGACACGGTACCATCCCAGTAGCTCTTTTCGTAAATCCGAGTCTGAGGAAATCGGTTCCAGCCAGATTTCCTTTCGCCTGTTAACCTCAGACCGGGACAGGGGCTGCCCGTTCGGCGGTTCTGCTTCAGAAAAGGGAGGGGCAGAGATAAATAATTCACCGGCTATGTCCACAAAAGGCAGGGTATGGCCGTCAGGAAAGGTCAGAAGCCTGTCTGCAGCATTCACCAACAGCCATCATATGTGGCAGACCATACCGGACTGCCACATATGATGGCAATGACTGCAGGGAAATGGGGCTGACTGGAATCTGGCATCTGGGATTCACAGCGGCCAAGCAGGAATAAAGGTCGGCCATATTTTCAAGGCTGTCTATGGATGGGGATTTCCTCTCCCCCTCCCAGGCGCTGAGCGTTGGCTGGGAAACGCCGAGTCTTTCGGCACCCTCGATAACTTTTAGCTTGTTGATTTGTCTTGCTGTTTTGAATTGTCTTGGCACTTTATCACTGTCCTTTACTTTAATAAAATCCATTTGCCTTTTCTGTCAGAACCTTCTCTCCGTAACAATCCTTTTTCTTTTAATGCAGTCATATTACGTTGGATTGTTCTGGGGGTTTTGTGGAGTAGAGCGGCAAGCTCTTTCGCAGAAAGTGTCGGTGAATTCTGCAAATGCTCAAGAATCTCCTGTTCAGTAGCGGAAAGCTTTATTACGGCTGCATGGTTGTCTGCGACATTATCTACGACACTATCTGCGACATTATCTACGACATTGATGCCGTTCCGGATTGTCGCATGCAGCATAAAAGCGACATCCTTATATTCAGGCGCCGGCAGCCCTGCTTTCTCCATCTCCTTATACATCCGGTCAACGCCTTCTCCGAATTCCTGTACATAATCATACTCATGCAGAAATGCAGCAATTTTCGGGTTGCGGGAAAAGTGAACCTGGCGCATGTTGTTCAAACGAACAATGCCGGGCAGGTTTCCGGGGCTTTCGACAACAATCCGGTCGTCAAACATTTTGACCTGGATATCAGTGCCTTTGATGCTGTAGTCGCGATGCGTGGCGGCATTTATGATAATTTCCTTCCAGACGAATTCCGGGAATTCGGGCGTTGTCACAAATTTCCCTTCTTTTCCGAGGTAAGTATGCTCCTTGATCTGGTCCCGGACAAATGCCAGTGTTTTTTCAACCATGTCGAGAATGCGCCCGGTAAACACTTTATCCTTTACCACATTCATTTCCGCTCCGACCTTTGCCTCCGTGCCGTCATAACGGATGAAACGGATCCTGGCCCGCTGGAAGTATTGCTGTGGGTCTTTCCCGAACAGGAGGATGGCGGCGCCGCTCATTTCTTCGCGCCCGCTTTTCGTGACAATATAGGATTTGTTCTGCCGGATATATTTTTCTGGTGATTTGGCATACCCGATATTCCGGCAGTAAGATGCCACGAAGTCCATATCAATATCTTTAATGGAGGAGTCTGCGACTGGCTCGTCCTCATAATAGCGCGAGCCTTTGGAATACATCAGCCGCAACCGATCGTCAAAGCTGAGCTTCTGGGATTTATCCCCCATGCGGTAATACACGTCATCCTGCTGGTTTGCATGGAGCTCAGGGCTCTGGGGGATTTTGATAACCAAAAGATGGTTGTGCTTTCCGCTTTTGTCGGTGCATTCTAGGGTTTCTGTCTCAATTAGGACAGAGGGCCTGCAGAAATCAAAAGGGACGCGCAGGATTTCATTGACGTTGTCGGTATAGCCATCAATTCCTGTAATTTCACCGATATATTTTTCGCTCTTGATTCTGGCGTCTGAGGGTTTCCTGGCATTTTCCGGAATCAGCCAGGTATTCCCGGTTTTTTGGACATCCGGGATACGCCCTTCCGCACACAGTACAGCAACACGCCGTTTCGACAGCCCCCATTTTTCACCGGTTTCCCGCGTTGAAAGAAATTTCATGACATCGCTCCTCCTCGGGTATGGTCTTATTATATTCATTCAAATGAATAATATCAAGAGTATGGCAAAAAAATTCAGGTTAATATGGAGTATGGGTTACTATTCACGGGTAATGTCATTTACTTAACAGGATTTCGGATACAATATCCGAAATCCTGTTTTTCTATCAGTAATCAAAATTTAAAAAAAATTTGATTGACAAATACCTCAATCTGTGCGGCCTTTTTCTGATTAATCAGAAAAAGGCTAATTAATCAGGGAATGTTCACTTAATTAACATTTACCTGATTAAGGAGATATATTTTGAAATATTCTGATGCTGTAAAGGCAATGTTAATTGCCTCAATCAATGACCTTGCCGCTGATCCTGAAAAATACGCTGTGAATTCCGGAAAGGACTTTTCGCGTAACCGCCAGCTGGGGTTTACCCAGCCGGCCCGGAAACGCAATGAGTACAGCGCCTTCTGCCAGATGGCTGACCGGGCCGGGGCAGATACTCCTGTCATTTATCTGTGTGACAGGGGCTGTGCTTCTTATAATGTTTTTGCGCATGTGATTGAAAACAGCCAGTTCTTCCTGATACGCTGTACAGATGTAAAGACTGAAAAGATTCTGGGCTTTCCACTGGATAAGGCCACGGAACTGGATTACCATGCTGACCGGATCTTATCCAGGCCACAATCAAAGAAAAAACGCTTACATTCGGAACTGGCCGGACAGTACAGGTATGTCTGCAGGGATGTCCCCATGGACTATATTACAGAAGAACGGACGGAGTATGACATATCCCCGCGCGTGATCCGGATCGAAATTTCAAAAGGCTGTTATGAAAATCTCATTACCAATCAGCCTGGCCTTGATTTTGACATAGAGGATTTCAAAGATCTGTACCACCTGAGGTGGGATGAGGAAACATCCTTTCGGGATTTGAAATACCCCCTGTGCCTCAAAGCATTCCATTCTAAAAAATATGAATATATCGTACAGGAGGTGTGGGCAAGGGCAATCCTATATAATTTCTGTACGGAAATAGCCATGGATGTAGAAATCCCCAGGAAAGCCACGAAATACGTATATCAGGCCAACTATTCATCTGCTATGAAAATATGCCGGGATTTTTTGAGGGTACATGATGAGAGGATCGTATTCGATGCAGAAGGCCTGACCGCCAAAAATATCGAGCCGGTCAGGCCTGGCCGAACCTTTGCACGCCAGGCAGGGTTCAAGCTGCCAATGAGTTTCTGCTATCGAAATTAGTAAAAAACTCATTTTTGCACTAATAAATATAAGTCAAGTTCAGACGGATGTAAAGAAATTTTTTAAAAAATTTCAGTTCGTTCCGTCTTATCGTCATACCCATTTATTGTATGAATTCAATATTCAATCATCCGAGACCAGATGTTATTATATTTGTTGTAGGCCAGGAGCAGCCTTTTCACCAAATATATGGTCTTTTTCTCTTAAGTTGATTTAAAATATGGCACTGCT
>Ga0137308_102727_pt1 | contig 10818 bp, 12 predicted proteins | sample Inofrocosms_June_FD_97181 | JGI IMG/M metagenome (GOLD analysis project Ga0137308, IMG submission 97181) | Mouse cecal microbial communities from Vienna, Austria - N-Acetylneuraminic and N-Acetylglucosamine D2O microcosms_June | ecosystem: Host-associated > Mammals > Digestive system > Large...
GATCTGCGGCATCATCCGGCAGCTCTATGACCGGTATCGCTTCCTTCTGGACGGGAACCTGCTTGGGGAAAACGAGAAAAAGGATTTCCGAAATGTTTCCGCCACCATGCAGGATTATGAGGCCTCGGGTTCCGTCCGGGCACTATCCGATTATCTGTGCCGGTATTATGGCCAAAAAGTCATTATCCTCCTGGACGAGTACGACACTCCCATGCAGGAGGCCTACGTGAACGGTTACTGGGAGGAAATGGTCTCCTTTATCCGCAGCCTGTTCAACTCCACCTTCAAGACCAACCCTTACCTGGAGCGGGCTGTTCTCACCGGGATCACTCGAGTCAGCAAGGAGTCGATTTTTTCCGACTTCAATAATCCCGAGGTGGTGACCACTACCTCCAAAAAATATGCGGACTGCTTTGGCTTTACGCAGGAGGAAGTATCTGAGGCCCTGGAGGAATACGGCCTGTCCGGACAAAGGCAGCTGGTGAAGGACTGGTATGACGGGTTTACCTTTGGGGAAAGGCGGGACATCTACAATCCCTGGTCCATCATCAACTTCCTTGATAAAAGAAAAGCCCATACCTATTGGGCCAACACCAGCTCCAACAGCCTTGCGGGCAAGCTGATCCGTCAGGGGAGCCGTCAGGTCAAGGAGACCTTTGAGCGCCTGCTGTCCGGAGAAAGCATCCGTGCGGAAATTGACGAGCAGATCGTGTACAGCATGCTGGACGAGGATGAGCAGGCGATCTGGAGCCTTCTGCTTGCCAGCGGGTATCTGAAGGTGAAAAGCTATCAGGCCTATGCCTTGGACTTTGGAGAGTGGAGGCAAGAGTACGAGCTGGAACTGACCAACTTTGAAGTGAAGGCCATGTTCCGCAGCATGATCCGGAGATGGTTCGGCAGTGTGGGGACGGATTACTGCGATTTCATCCGCGCGCTGCTGCTTGGCGACGTGGAGGCGATGAACCTCTATATGAACCGGGTGACTCAGGAAATGTTTGGAAGCTTTGACACCGGAAAACGGCCTTCCGAAAAAAGGCCGGAGAATTTCTACCACGGCTTCGTGCTGGGCCTTGCGGTGGAGCTGGCCGATCGGTACGTGGTCACATCCAACCGGGAAAGCGGCTTTGGGAGATACGATATCATGCCGGAGCCCAGAACCCAGGAAAATCATGCGCAGTCGGGCAGCGACGCCCCGTTTGACGCCATCATTATAGAGTTCAAGGTTCAGGGCAAAAATGAAAAAGAGCTGTCGGATACCGTGCAGAAGGCCCTAAGCCAGATCAAAGAGAAGAACTATCAGGCAAACCTTATTGCCAGGGGAATTCCGGGGGAGCGCATACGAAAGTACGGGTTTGCTTTCTGCGGGAAACGGATGCTCATCGGATAATCTGCGGCGGCACTTTATCTCACTGAATTTTGTTCCATCCCCCTATTCACAGATTATTTTTTTCGCCCATTGTTCAGCGCTTTCGCTCGGCTTTAAAACCAGTTCCTGCCACTGGCCCTGATAGTATATGCTGCCGTTTTTAGCGCTGTTTTTCCGGCTGCCGATAATATGATCCGGCATAAGAAAGCTATGTTCCTTCCAGTTTGCGGCGCTTCTGTCTTCCATGGTTAAAACTCTGTCCTCCCTGTAAGACAGAACCCCGCATCCGGGTACAGACGGATAGATGCTTAACTTCTGACATGGCAGATATACCGCGTTGCGTTCCGGATGATACCCTTTTACAGACGCATGGGGATGCCAGCTGCATCTCTTGATTTTGGAGGGAGTGTCGAGTATTTCGCCTATTTGCAGATAGCTGTGGATAATCTGAATCGGCTTTTTCTTCTTCACAAATCTCAAATTTCCATCCGGATCATATTCCGTCTGCCGGAAAATTCCAAAAAATAGAAACAGGTCCCCCACTGCCACACCGGCATTGCGCAGAATCCCCAAGGCGCTTCCGGTCTGCCCGAACGCAGGAACCCAGTTGTTCACAACTTTGACCCGGACACCTTCACGAATATCCGGGTCAAGATGGCATCCATCATAGACCCTTCCCGGTTTCAGGCTCGACAGAATTCTGTCATATGTACAGCCATTATACTGCAGATCGCTATATTTTAGCGCCTCATTATCCGGTATCGGCATGGTCAATAAGGTTCCGTCAGGCAGAATCGGGCTGGGACATCCCCCGCTTGTCGTGTCAAATCCTTTTCTGGATAATATGATCTTCATTTTATTTCCCCAAATATATGTTTCCACAGGCCTCCGCCATATTCTTAATCATAAAGACGATCATGAGGAATGCCTGCGACTCCGCCAAATGAACCGATTGTCTGCATTGCGTACTCATGTATTTTCATCCCCTCAGGACTTGAACCTGCATATCTTTTACATTCTCTGTTTTTTGGCAGCAAATTAATCATTTCCCCGGAAATCACTGGCGCATTTGTCCCGAAATATGTAAAGCTTTTTGAAATCAATACATAGACGCCATTACGATCCTGCCGGATCTGCGCTTCCCCTTTTGGATGAATATGGGGTAAAGCATCATTTCTGAACAGCATATCATCTTTCACATCATAGATCTGATCCTCCGGATTCCTGCTGCGATACTGCCCGATCTGATACCTGAGTCCTGTAAATATGTCCTTTCCCCTTCTGACCTGTCCGCCCTTACAGCAGGCAAGAGTGAAAACATTATGATCCAGACACGGGGCAAAACCCGTATCCCAGTCCAGCCGATAGGCAAATATGATCATTTTATCGTATCCTTATCTTTCTTTTCTCGATTTTTCTTCTATGACACAAAAGAATGCGTTTCCTGATACTTTTCCGCCTGCTTTTTAAACATTTCCGCATACCTGCCGCCCTCGGCCAGCAATTCCTCATGATTTCCCTTTTCAATTACTCTGCCCTGTTCCATCATATAGATTTGCTCCGCCATACGGGTTGTGGTCAGACGGTGGGAGATAAAAATAACCGTTTTGTCCTTTGACAGCTCAAACAGCGTCTGGTTGAGATTGTATTCCGAAATGGGATCCAGCGCACTGGACGGCTCATCCAGAATATAGGTGTGGGGATCTTTTAAGAAGGCCCTGGCTATGGCAATCTTCTGGGCTTCCCCGCCGGATACCAGCCGTCCGTTATTATCGTATTCCCGAAGCAGCGGGATAGAAATATCGCCCAGATTATCCGGGACTCCCGCTTTTTTAAGTGCCCCCTTTATTACCTCTTCCTCCCTGTTGTCAGCAAAACCCATTTTTACATTTTCCCCCAGAGTGGCGGCATAGATCTGAAAATCCTGAAACAGGGTGCCAAAGGAATGGCGGTATTCCTCCACGTCATATTCTTTAATGTTTCTGCCGTTCAGCAGGATTTCTCCCTCGGTAGGATCATATAAACGCATCAGGAGTTTTACGAGGGTTGATTTTCCTGCGCCGTTGTACCCCACAATGGCCGCCTTGGTTTGTGCCCTGATTTTCATGTTGACATGACGCAGCACCCAGGGGCCGCCAGCATATCGAAAAGAGACATCACGAAATTCAATGTCGCCGGATAGCGCCGGTAATGGGGCCGCATTTTCCGGAGAGGTGATCGCCTGCTCCGCAGCCAGGAACGCACGCAGTTTTTCGGCAAACATTCCGCTTTGTACAAACTGCGAAAGAGCCTCCAGCAGGCCGCCGTACATGGAATTCAGTTTCCCGACTGCCGCAATGGATACGGACAGGTCGCCAATCGAAACGGACTTTACAATGAGGATCTTGTATACCAGGACAAAAATCAGGGACACATTCGTCAAAAAGACATTACAGATCTGTGCACCGATCTCCAATACGGTCAGCCGAAACTGCAGGCTTCTGTATACGGTGTCCATTTTTGACACGCAATCGTCAAATTCCTCCGCAAGCAGCCGGTCAATCCCGCTCAGCCTCAGCTCCTTCGCATAGTCCGGCATATAAAAGACCCGGCTGATATATTCGTGTTTTTTGACCAGGGGCATCAGGCGCTGTTCACGGAGGAACTCAATCCTGGTTTTCAGCATCCGAAACAGAAACGTGAGAACCATGGAGGCTGCGGCAATCACCAGAATGACGGGATCAATCTCCACCATGATTGCGATAACGCCCAGGCAGGCCAGGACATGAAGCAGCACTCTCCCCATATTGGTAACGGCCCTGTAGACATGGTCTTCCGCTTCCCGGACAGTCCAGATGAAACTTGTATAAAACCCGGTGTCGTCATAACAGCGAAGGTCCACCTTCTGCGCCTTCAAAAACAGCTCGCCATGAAGCGCTTTTCCCAGTTTTAATTTCAGGGCGGGCCACAGCCTTTTATCACAAAAATAAATAATCCCAAGGGCCGGCAGTAAAATCATGCTCATCATCAGGAGGAATTTACAGACATCTGCAAAAGGCCGTCCTTCCCCGATCATGTTAAATACGACTTTAATCACCAGCACGGAGGATGCCACATTCAGGTATCCCCATAAAATACCGGTCACAAGATTCGTGTAAAACAAAGCCGGCACATGACGGTGCACATAGCCAAGCAGATACGCAGTGTTTTTTATGCCCGTGGAAAGCGAGATTTTTTCCCCGGCCTTTTCTTTCCCATAAGGATGTCTGGTCAAGCCTGGCATCCGCTGTTTTCTTTTACTCATATTTTTCCGCCTGCTTTCTGAACATTTCCGCATATTTTCCGTTTTGCCGCATCAGACTTTCATGATTGCCCCGTTCAATAATCCTCCCATGCTCCATCATGAAAATGACATCCGCCGAAATCGCGCTGGAGAGCCGGTGCGAGATAAAAATGACCGTCCGCCCCTCGCAGATCCGCCTCATATTCTCAAACAGTTCGTATTCAGCGATGGGATCCAGGGCGCTGGAGGGTTCGTCCAGGATCGCAATGGGGGCGTTCTTCGCATACAGCCTGGATAACGCAATTTTCTGAACCTGCCCCCCGGAGAGGGAAACGCCCTCATCGTCAAATTCCCGTGTCATCATGGTATCAGGACCATAGGGAAACTTTAAAACGCTATCCGCCATACCGCTCTGTCGAAGGGACTCGGCAAGCAGTTCCGCATCGCCCTCATCCGTACGCCGCATCAGAATATTCTCCCCCACCGTAAGGGAAAACACCTTAAAATCCTGAAATACCGTGGAAAAACAGTCCCGGTAAGCGCTCAGCCGATAGGCATCGATCTTTCTGTCATTCAAATAAATTTTGCCGGAAGTCGGCTCGTACAGGCGCATAAGGAGCTTCACCAGCGTGCTCTTCCCGGCCCCGTTATGCCCGACGATTGCAGCCGTCTGACCGCCCTTGATGGTAAAACTGATATCGTCGATCACCTTCCGGTCAGAACCGAAATAGGAAAACGACAGGTTCTGTACCCGTAGCTCCTCCACCGGCATCGCAGGGACAGCCCTTGCGTCGTCCTCCTGTATTTTGGGCTCATAGTCCAGAAAATCCCTGAGATCGCCAATGTACATGGCGTGCTCGTGCAGCTGGAAAAAGCTGTTCTCCTGATCCAGCAGCGCTTCGGTCACGCTGAACATCGCCATTGCCACCATAAGGCCGTCGCCGATCATCATATTCTTAAGCACCAAAATGCGGTAAGCCGCAAACAGGATCACCAGGTAATAGCCCATCCTCGTACAAACCGCATCCACAAACAGCCGATAGACTGCGCACCTGAATCCGTGCTCTCTGATGACCCTGATTCCGTTCTGTGTCGCCGCAGTAAAACGCCCAAAGAGCACGTCGCTGATATGGGTTGTCCTCAGCTCCTTGGCGTACTCGGGCATGTAATGCACCCGCCGTATGTAATCGGCCTGGCGGTTCGCTTCGGCCAGCTCCACTTCATAGATGCGCCGTTCATAATTTTCCTTTCGGGCAAACACAAAGTTGGCCATGATCTGGAGCCCGATAAAAAGAATCATAAATCCGTCCAGGGAAAGGGCCAGCCCGGACAGCGCCGCAAAGCCAAAAAGCGCCCCGAAAAGCATCTCTACAGAATCAAGAACCATTCTCGGGCGGCTTTTCAGTGCATTTAACGCTCTGATATGTTTCTCAAAATATTCCGTATTCTCATAACATTCCAGATCCACCTGCCGGGCCTTGCCGAAGGCCAGCTTCATGAAGTGGGACTGAATCTTCAGATCGGATCTCGGGAAAAAACAGTTCTTCAAAAGAATGTTCACCAGATGGCATGCAAAAGAAAGGAGCGCCAAGAGCCCCACAACGGAAAAAATCGTTTGAAGGGATGCGGCGGACTGGATCTGATTGAGCACATATCCCACCACGACCACCCGGAAGATCAGCCCCTTCGACCAGTCCGCCATGGCATCAATCATAATGGACGGGATTCTCCACGGGGAAACTTTTCCAATATGCCGCAGCAGGAACAGATTGTTTGACAGCACCCGCTTCATCCCGTATTTTTCATTCTCCTGTTTCAATTCCGGCACCTCCTTTCGCAAATCCGGCGGGAAATGCCATTTGTTAAGGCATAGTATCCCCCATTTCAACCGCCGATTCTAATGATACTCCAAAATTCAGAGGACTGCCAGATTAAGAACGGCTATACCTATTTATTCCACTGGCGCATCGGGGCCGTATAGTATATAGTATATAGTGTAAATTATTTTACTGTGAAAGTCCCGGACAGCGGCTGAGCAGATGGGCAAGCTTGCTTGCACAGTTGTTCAGACATTGGACGGGCAAGCCGGTATGAGCAAGAAGACCGACAGGTCGAATTGCGAATACTGGCGGCAGTTGCGGGAGTGCGGATGCACGAAGCGACTGACTTTCATCTATGGTGGAGCGCTGCATAGCGGCGCATGAATGTTTATAACAGGCAACTGCAGAGAAAGAGGTGACATATATGATTTTAGATGAATTTACCCGCAGACCAGATGATGGTGCCCAGGCAGAATAGCGGTTATATAGAATTCTGTTTGGGCTGTTAAAGCTATATAATCTGCTGTTTCTGCACTTGTTTATCATAGAATAAATAAGGAGTGGGATACATGAAATATAAGAACGCAGCAGAGATTTTACCTCCCGAATTATTGCAGGAAGTTCAGTGCTATATCGAGGGAGAGCTTTTGTACATTCCCAGGTCTAATTCAAAACAGGAATGGGGTGCGGTCAGCGGATCAAAAAAGTTCTATTTGGAAAGAAATTATCAAATCAAAGAGTTATTCCATAATGGTAAATCTGTAGAAGAACTGGCCGTGAAGTTTGGAGTATCCAATAGTACGATTAAAAAAATAGTATATCAGAAATAGAAATAAGGAATGATCTCCCGAAGTTCAAAAATGGATTTCGGGAGATTGAAATACCCTTTTTATTGCCAACTTCCGGGCTGCCTGTTCCCCAAACTGTCTCCAGTGCTTCCAGATGCTTCGCAGTATGATCCCTTTTTCAGCTATCTCTTTTTGCAGTGTCTACCACAAGGTACACATAATATCCACATCCGATCATTTCAATCATAAAGTCCGGGTAAGCATTCCACTTTTCCAGAACCAATTTTTTTGATATCCTCTGATGTCCAAGGAGGGGACACTCCAAAATCCAGAAATCTTCAAAATCTATATTTTCATTATCCCATCCTTCAATCTGTATAAAACTATTTAACAGCCAAGGATAATACTCCGGCTCAGTATTCAGGATCGAGACCGCATGTGCATTATGTGGATATGTCGCATCAAATAATTCAAACTTCAATATCTTTTCCATAAGCATCTGCTTCTATTTTATGTCTTCATATACCACAATTTCAAACATCCTGACATTTCAAACTAACAGCTATCCCTCAAGAAAGCTGTTTGCCTGGAGCTCAAACATCCGCACATACTTTCCCTTACTGTCCATAAGCTCTCTGTGGCTTCCGCTCTCCGCAACCCGGCCCCTCTCCATATAATAAATCTGGTCCGCATCCTTTTACAATGGCCCTTGCAATCGCCAGCTTCTGAGTCTGTCCCCCTGACAGAATGATGCCGGATTCGTCAAATTCCCTCGTCAGAGTGGAAGCAAACGGTAATTTCCCATCCTGAATCTCCTGAGACAGGCCGGCATCCCGAAGCGCCCCTGCAATCTTGTCTTTTTCCGTATCCTCATTGTATTTATGCGCTAAGACATAATCCGCCACGGGCACAGCATAGACCTGAAAATCCTGGAATACCGTCGTGACAGCCCTCCTTAAGGAAAATACATTGTATTCCTTTATGTTTCTGCTGTTGACCAGAATCATCCCCTGATCTACGTCATACAGCCTTAAGATCAGCTTGATAATCGTGGATTTTCCCGCACCGTTATGTCCCACAATCGCATGCTTTTTTCCAGCAGAAAAATGCAGATCCACCTTGTCAAGGACGACATGCTCCGTACCGGGATAGGAAAAGCTCACCTTGCAAAACTCAATCTCAACCGCCTGGGAAAGCAGCATGAAGAAAAACAACGTCAGAATCGTAACGACTAATATGCTAAAGGGAGACCTTTGCTCCATACTGTCAAAGACGATCTTCGAAAACCAGGTGTTCGACACCGTATCAACAAAGGCGGTCAGGGATATCGCACAGGTCAGAAAGATAAAGCTCGGCGAAGCCTTTTTCACAAATTCTAATACGTAGCAATTATTTTCAATAATCTTCCTGATATTGTTTCTGTCAGTCGAACATTTCATTAGTACTCTCCCTTAAATTTCAGTTATACTCTAAAATTATGATAATCTTATATCATATTTTATTTTCTCACTCAATCCATCTGGCATAAAAGCTCTTTTTTTGACCGCAAGTTGTCTCATTCCATCTTTAATAGTTCCATTACGTATATCAACCCGCATCCCGCCAATCCATTCATCAGTCCCATATTATATTTCTCCTGCACGATCTTTGGCATCCTCTTCTTTTCCAATTCTGAAAGCAGGACATCATGAAATATAGCAACCTGCTCCCGCATCTTAGCATCATCCAGATATTCACTGATCTCCTTCAGCCACTCTTCCTCCGGGTTCCACTTTGCCGCCCACATTCTGGCATACAAAACTCCCAGTGCACCATTGCACCAGGCAAATGTACGATAAACCTCTTCTCCCTTTTTTCTTAAATCCGCCCAGTTCCCGGTCCGCTCATCATAAAACCGGTTTTCATATGACACGATCTGTCTCATCCTTTTCATATACTTCGGATCCGGCATAATGGAATTCATTCGGGCATAGGCCATCAGAAACCCGCTGTTCCCATATACCAGATCGAATCTTCGATCCCTCCCCGCAATACATTCCTGTGTACTGCGTGTCCGGTTCCTTTTCCCGGTTGCTTATTTTATCCGCATACGAAAAGAGCATTTGCTCAAGTGCGGAGCTTACCTCTCCATATTCCGGGTATACTGCACACAGCCTGCGGAAGAAAACAGCGATCCCACCGATTCCGGAATAGAAATAATAATCTACTGGCTTAATTACCGTCTGTTCTCCCTCACTGGTGACAGAAAACCAGAATGCCTTTTCCCCGCACCAGACTGCATTGCGAATTATTTCCTCTGCGCTTTCCTTCGCAACTCCCAGAAATCTCTCCCTGTTCCATCTGAAGGATACAGACTTCGATCCCTTTATATCCACGATTCGATCCCCCGTGGCGTTGATCCACCTTTTTTCATCTGGTAATGGTACGATGGGAAGTTCAAAAAGAAGCTACCCTATAAAGGGCAGCTCCCTATATCTATTTATTTTGCTTGTGCCATTGAGAATAAAGCCTCTTGTAAAAGTTTAGAGAAATTGATATTATTTTTTTCAGCAAATGTATTCAGCCACGCAGGAATAGTAAGGTTTTTTCTTACTGCCTTTTCACCATACTTTTCTTCATAGGAATCAATGTCCAGTAATAGCATATTTACCATACACCCACTTTCAGCGGTTATTTCTGAATAATTAGAAGCACATGGTATTTGCTCTCCATCTTCCAATTCCCCCAATATCCAACCGCTAGCCGCATCAATTCCCATTTCAATAGCTTGCTCTAAGTTTTTACCTTCTGTTACACAACCGGGCAAGTCCGGAAATTCTACTACGTATCCGCCGCTTTGATCTGTAAAAGGCTTAAATATAGCCGGATAGATTAATTTCAATATATTCGCCTCCTTTTATAAAGATTGAACAAATGGGGCTTAAAGCCCCGCTTGCTTCATAATTGATTTAACTGTATCGGGGTTCAAATCCCCTCCATGTTCTGGTATTGTGACTTTTCCTGGTTTAGTCGGGTGTTTGTACTGGTGATGTGAACCTTTTTGCTTCACTTGATACCAGCCATCTTTTTCTATCATATTCTCAATTTCTCTAAATCTCATTCAATACCTCCTTATTCCTTCATGGCATCGCTCCTTTCTATTTATTTGTCTATAGGTGTTTGCGAAACGCCAGAACCCGCATAAATACGGGATTCTCTTTGTTACAAAATAAAACAACTCCTCACTGGTCTGTGGTATAATTGAAATGTCCAGTAACAATTATCCATATCCACCAGTAAAGGAGTCGTATCTATATGATAACACATAAACAACTCTCTTTGGCAGATATTTTTACCGATTGCCAAAATAAATTTGATAACGATAAATATGAGTTTCTTTCCATACTCGATGAAACCATCAACCTTGATGAAATTGTTCCGGTGTCTTTTGTTTCTCATTTTCATGCTGCCACCGGCAGACCCCGCAGGCATCTTCTTTACCCAATGCTGAAGGCTCTGTTACTACAGCTTATTTTCTCAATCCCAACAACATCCCTGCTGATCGTATTCCTGAAATACTCCCAGGAACTGCGGGACTTCTGC